>Ga0157364_1008019_pt1 | contig 10925 bp, 4 predicted proteins | sample AttsexASBM2_FD_111476 | JGI IMG/M metagenome (GOLD analysis project Ga0157364, IMG submission 111476) | Fungus gardens microbial communities from leaf cutter ant in Ribeirão Preto, State of São Paulo, Brazil - Atta sexdens ASBM2 | ecosystem: Host-associated > Fungi > Mycelium > Unclassified ... | reverse complement strand
TGAAGTGTATTTTCATTATAATTTCCAAGTTAACCATATCAAATTATTAAAACCGAATTAAACAGATATATATAATAAAATATATATAATAAGTAATAACTGACAAATTAAACTTACATAATGAAACGCTAAGACAAATCAATCAGAGAAAGTGTCAGTTCTAATTTCGTTCTCATATGATCAACACAATCAATAATTAAACAATATATGACTATGATGAATTAAACAAATAAATATGATACAAATATATATAGTAATATACTAATTGTAATTATATTAATATTTGAAAGATTGATTTATTAGCTGCTGCTCTTCGATGTATTCATGATATTCCTTCTTAATCTCTCGATGTCAGATGATCTAAAAATAAAATACTCCTCTTTAATGCAAATTTACAGAAAGAATGTTTCGTTGAAGTTTCTGAAAATTTAACTAGGTATTGAAAATAATTTTATTGAACTATTAAAATAATTCTGTGAGACAAGCATTGATGACATTGCTGCAAAGAGATTTAACATTCTAGTTTGAACATTCTATATAATTATTTTGATAATCCAAACAAAATTCTTCTTTTCAAATACGTATTTTACTAAATTTTTAGATATTTTAATCGTTTTTTTTTTAATATCTTTATTGATGCAATCAGTTTTACGCTAAATTATAACGTATCGTATAGATTTAGCGTAAAACGTTATAGTATAACAGAAAAATTAAACCTAGAATTATATTTTTAACACATCGTCTAAGAATCATTATGACACGACTTTATGCTCGACTGTAAGAGTCATCTTCTGATTGGAAGATCTAGGAACTAGACTAACGAGCTGGAATCGCATCTGTAGGAAGAAGAACGTATGAGTAATGCTGCATCTGCTGCTCGCTTCAACGGTTATTATTTGCGGTCGCTGAATGAATTATAGGGGTGCACGTGTCTCGACAATATAACCGCGACATCTCGGAAGCTTTGCATTGCAACTAAATTTATTTTGTTAGTTACATACCGTCCGATACACTGTGAAATTCCGGTTTTATTCATGACGGTACTTTACAAGCAGTTGCATTAAAACTTACGCGGATTGTTATTTTGTCTTATACATTCGTATGTACGTAAAATCGCGAAGGAAGTCTTTCTTGGTCGACATGTGGCAAGTGTTGGATCCACGTCAAATACTTGTCACGTAGATGCAACGGCTAATCCCTGTTAAGTCCTTTTGCTAGGAAATCCGTAGAGGATTTGAGAAATGTGTTCCTCTCGCGAGTTTCCGTGTCACGCGATGGAAACTTACCTGCGAGCGAAACAGACAACGATATAAGACCTGAAAGAGAGATATTTATTTATTTTCATCAAGTTGATTTTATTTTTAACTTTATCATCTATTTACCATTAATCTTATTTTTGTCAACAGTTTTATTTTTATGAATAAAGTTTTTCACAAATCTACCATTACTTAAATTACCATTAAAAAAAATTTTTTAAATACATTTTATAAATAATTAATGAACAAAATGTATAAAAAGTAACTTTTATACTTTTAAAAGAAGATCATGATAAATATAATTAAATAATAAAAATGCTATATATATGTTCTTCTACATACTACATTTTACACAATATTATAAATAAATACGCATAACACAGGAAAATAAATTTCCTCCAAAAATCTATTAAAACATTTGTGTTAAAAGTAATGTATTATTTAATTTATAAATGTATTTTTAGAGAGAATATTGCATATTTCAGTTACAGTAACGTAATACAAGCAGTAAATGAGAAAAATCTTTTAATCTCAGTCAATGAATTGCGAGAAAATAGCGTAAAATAACATAGTGAAAATAATATAAAAAATTGAGTATCTAGAATTTAAGTTAATCTTTTTAAATGTAAAAACATTTTATACTTTTAATTAATGTTTTGTCTCACTTTATAACAGAGAATAATTTATTCTATCTAAAATCATTTTTTGACGAATAATCTTTTGAATTAATAGAAATTAATTTGGGCTGCTTGAGAAACACCAGTGCAGATTAAACCGAAACTGTTAAAGCTAGTATATCGCTAATTAACATCAAGACTTCTCAAGATATGGCACGTTCACGTTAATACCACGTTTTATCGTCAGGTACATATCTTTCTTCCCAGTTGAACGACTTCTCTCGCTACATGTAAACACTTATTACAATTTTGCTATAAACGTTTGCGTGCCTTTTATCGCTTCTCATTCATGAAACATTCCAATCATAATGTTCTGCTTATATTAAAATAGTTGGCAAATCAAGATCTTTAATACTTTATACATTTAGCACTTTGCATGAAATTCTATTTCATAGAGCATATAACATGAAATATTCCGATATTAGTTTCGATTAAATATTTACAACAATCCACATGATATTTTAGCTTAACACAATTAAAATTCTATAATATTCTGTATGATGGCTGCGAGCAGCGGTCGTTAATGCTAAATAGTAAATATGTAGCCCATAAATAAATTAAAAAATTGATGGATATAATTGACCATTTTACTTTCCTTAGGAATGTTCAATCAAAAATGCACCCTCTCATGTACATTAATATACAGGCTTTAAGTACGGGCTGTTTATAACGTGGTCCCTCTATTAACAGTCGTCGAATTTTATGAGCTTTTATAGAACAGTGCTGTGACTAATTGCGAAATTGATTTGAAAATGAAAATATCGGATTTCAATTATTGCTAAAAAAAAAACTACGATTAAACATTTGTAATAACGAAAATTTTTAATCTTATTTCTAACAAGTTCATAATAATTATTGGTATCGTGCATTTATTTTTATAACAACAAAAAATGCAAAAACAATACTTTATAACATAAAAATGACAGAATTCTTTCACATATTAAAAATTTATAATATTAATATTTTTATAGAAGCCGCTATTATAATATAATGCAAAAATAATTATAACTTACAGAAAGAAATTTTCTCAAATTCATATTATTTGATTTCACAAAGATGCGTAAATTTTTTCTTATTCTACAGTAAAATATAAGAAAGGTCTTCTATATATACATGGCATTAAAATCATTTAAAATTAGCACTGATAAGATCTACGTTCATATTGATTTATTACAATCGACAATATATAACCTGTCCTTCATAAAATAGATTTAATTTTAGCTTATTTAATAAATTCACATTATCTAAATTGGTGGCAATCGACGAAGATAACGCACACGTTGTTGGGGAGGGAAGTTAAAAGTTTAGAAACGCTATTAGAACTGTCGACACGAACTTGTGAAAAATTGGTGTCTACGGAAAATTAATTTCTCCTTATCTGCCCGCATGGAAGAACCGATAAATCTGGTCAGCGCATGACCGGAGTAGACGATTTACGATGGTGTGGCAGCTTGGCCTGTATCATCGTAACTTTCTTTGAGCGTCGTCATCAAAGCGAATTTATTGCGTGGCTTCGACGTTACATTGATCGACCGACATTAGTCAATTAATTATTAGAAACATGAAATAATCATAATCTGCTTAATTTGAAACATTTTTATTAAATTAAAGTAATTTTATGCAACATAAATTTTCAAATAAGAAATTGTTTTATAATATGATTCTTTTCGAGATGATTATTTTATGAAAAATATTTTTCTGTCTTCTTAAATGAAAAGAACGGAAATTAATGCAATTTAAATTTATAAAATCAACATATATTCCATCTTTTAAAGTGAATCTTTACTGTCAGATTGAACTGCTTTGCTCCTGCTAGGATGCACTATAAGAAAAATTAATTCTCCTCAACTTTACGTGATAAAAATAGAATCTTAGAAGCAGCTGACATCTGAGAAGATAATGTATAAACTTTAATATATCAATTATTCTAAGAAAAACTTTTATGTGTTGATTATTTTGTTAAATTATGATGAATAAATTGTATTCTAAAATTAACTTTTAAATTAACTTTTTAATTTATAATATTTTTAAAAAACCATTTTATATAATACATTTTCCATTAAATTAAATTAAAATTTATAATCATTGTAAAAATATTTGCAAACAAAACTGAAAATTGCGTATCGGAGTATTTGCGCAATCATGACAAGACAGCAGCAATAAACATGATGGATGCATTCAATCGTGTACATCTTGCACGCGTTTGTGATCGATCAAACGCAACGACGTGAAGCACTAACAGGGGAATTTCTACGTCCATCCTTTGACCCTTCAAAAGGAGGTATTTGGGGATTCCGCAAGACTCAGTACGCAATTGAGAAATGATCGGGATAGGCAGACTGCGGCAAAGGATGAAGCGTCGAAAAGGAAAAACTGCTTCACCACAGCAGGTGGGGTATTGTAAGACTCAATTTCATGCTTGAATAAGCGATGCGACGCGGGGCAGCGTCGATATTCTCCGCACTTAGAGATTGCGCGCGACAGCGCGAGAAGGGGATAATGTGCCGATTCTCGATTTCTGCGGAATGCCAGCCCGATAAATTTTATCTCGCTGATTTATTAGAGACGTCGAAAGAAGCGCGGTTTCATGCACAGATAACACACAGCCTGCAGATCCTGCCTGTTTTCCAATGTAATATTTCTTTATTCGCTGATATAATTGTAATTTTTAACATAAACTATAAAATATACCGCTTTCAATTACATTAAAATGTCAAATATAAAATATTAATTAATTTCTAAACAAATAGTTTATAATGTCTGTTTTATAAACTATTTTCTATTTTCTCTGTATGTGTCTAATCTATTATTGTGTGAGATTTGTCAATCTCTTTACTTTAATCAAAGAAAAGATGTATAAATTTCTATACATGCTTGTTAATTATTGATTTAATTGTTAAAGTTTTAAAATATAATATTTAAATATTTAAATTGACCTCTAAGCACAATTTTGAAAAAAGATTTTACATTTTTAATTCCTGTAATGATTAATTACGTATTCGGATACATTTAATGGTAATATCATTAACTATCATTTTTGTTGTCCGAACAAAAAAATCATAGAAAATATAGAAGCATAAGAATGCTTCGTTAATATCTGCAGTGCGCTTTATTACGAATGCAAAATTTGGCGTGACCGGATTATATGATAGAAGTCGGAAATGTATTTCGAGCACGTGAGATGTAATGAAGAGCAACAAAAAGATACATTCTCGACGTTGCGATCTCATTACAAGCTGTCCATCCACCAAAACGATTCAGAGGACAAAGAGAAGAATAGTAACTTTTTCGCACTGAAAAAGATCTATTAAATGACAGTAGTTAAAATTTTTGATGTTATCTATTAATCTGCTGAAATAAATATATATAATATCGTATAGGCAAAATAAATTTTGATACAAATTATTTCAGAGTATGTATTTATATTTTTATTAATATTTTATTTATTTAGAATATTAATATTTTAAGAATAAATATTTAATATAGTTTTATAGTTCAAATTATAATTGTAAAATCAAATTTAATATATAATGTGTCTCTTCTTATATCACTCCTTCACGTCAAAAGTGACATATATAAAAAAATTGTTTTTGAGCTATTACGAGCATGAGTTAGATAAACATTTCTCTACTAATCATGAAATCTAAACTAACTTAACTTTATAAAAAATTGTCAAAATGTTACTATTCAAAGGGGGTAATTTCTTAAAAGTTATGAAAAGTAACATTTAATTGCATTAAGAATTTAGAATATATTCCTTTTGCCGATATTATTTGATTAATCAATAATTGCTGCCAAGTTGAAAAATAGTTCTTTCCTTTTTCTGAGAAACTTAATTTTCTTTATTGAAAAAGTAAAGAAGCGACATAAATTTCATATTAAAGAAATTCATTCTCAATATTTCATTTAATTGTATAATACTCATATAACTTTCAAATTATATTTTATAAATTATGAATTTAAAGATAGTCATCTCAAAAAAGGATATAAACTAGATTTTAACTAAAAACATTTTCAATTTACAATTTGTTGATATGTAAATGCTTTTTATTTATAGATTATTGTAATTAAAAGAATTGCTCATTTAATCAATATGAACATTATTTTCACTATAATATAAGAAAAATGTAAAACTCGTCAAAAATTGTAGTTTAAATTGTCTACTACTTCTCTGCAACGAGACTCGTATTCACTGGTTTCCGCTTTCCTATCTTCTTTCCAGTAGTTCATTTCTCTTTGTAACTCGTCGAGTAATAGGCCATTATTAGGGGGAAATAATATCACGGTCCGGTAAGTTGGAGACGAGAAAAGTTTCCTGTTTCAAAAGACACCATGTAACTGTAGCAAACTTGTAAAAATTGAAACAGCATACGCATTATAAATAGCAAAATTTTCTAGACAGAATAATTTTTAGAAATCGCGTGTTGAAATTAATCAGCATTAAAAATACCAATTTTATGGAAATATGTTCAAAATATGTCTTTTATTACTTACTTACTTTTATTAATTATATTATTTATTTATAACATAAAAATTTGCAAATGGAGAAAGTAATTATGATTTCAATAAGAAACAGATGTAAAACTTAAAAACGATTATTGACTGCCATTCTTGTTCTTTTATGATATTGTACAAATTATTACTCTCGTGTAGTCCTTTCCATGCAGAAGGAAAATACCATTCAATGTGATAGAACACCGACAAGGAAACAATTACCGGAGTACTCCGAAATATCCATTTATCACGCGGCCGCCTCGTAGAACTTTATCCACAGCAATCAATCAATGTTCCATTTAATGGAAAATCTTCGCGTCTAATTCTTAATGTCCTCCGAGGGATCCTTCTTTCTCCCGATTCTCGTTGGAAGAATGAAAACTTGGAAAGTGTCCGATGAATCCTCTGAAAGCGCGACGAGAACCTTTTGTAATCGAATGGAAAGGGTTAAATTTGCGAAATTTTATAAAATGATAACTCAATTTAAATATTATGTACCTATATATTCGCTATATTGCTTGTTGATATTTAAATATGATCTCCATTATCTATTTCAGAAAAAAGCTAATTTCTTTTTATTTACATATATATATTCATATACTTTATTATCTTTCATTCTACATTTAATTTAAAAATGAAAAGTCTTGCTGTTATGATAATACAATGTATATATATATATACATTGCGTGTATATAATCTGCGATATGTCTCTTGTTTCTAAAAGCTAGTACTTAAGTGAAGGTTCTGGAATTATTCACGAATGTCCGATATTCTGTACGCTCTTACTTCCTTTTGTAATCGTTGTATTACGATTTTACATTTCTAACTAGAGCGGAAATGGGAGAGTTTCTCAAAGCAGATATGCCAACTTAGAGAAAATGTTGGCGGAAAAAGAATGTCAAATGCAGAAACCTGAAGTTTTGCGTGTCTCTCCTTACTTTACAGAAATATCACATTGAAATAAAATTAACAAATAAAATATTAGAATTCAAAAGTTATAGATAATTGATCTCTTACGAGAGAGTTATTATATGAACCACTGAATTTTTTAAAAATTGTATTATAAATATTTGAATAAATATTAGAAAATTAAAAAATCATTCAATATATTTTTGTACACATCGGTATGTATGTATAAAAAATATTGATACGTAAATAAATATTAGATCATAATATTTACAATCTATTCTATTTAAATTTATAATTGCGGAATCTAGAAAAAATCCGAAAATTTAGCTCTTATTTTTATTTTTATCGAATATGTAAGAATTGTGGGGATGCAAGAGAATCTTTTTATGTATATCGTTTTTATGTATATCGTTTCATATAAAAAATTTCAAACTGCTTTCAATTTATTTTTTGACAATACTTTGCTCAACGCGATCGCATTTCAATGCAACATGATATTTTTGGACTTTACGAGCTGGAATATAACACATATATTCATAGGATTGGCTTCGTACGACTGGAAAATTCGAGAATGTTTTGATTAGTTTTGATTTGTTTATGAATTGCATATTATTATTTAATTGGTAGGGAATAAACATTTTGATTTAAATTAATTACATAATAAAAATTAATTATCATTATAAAATGAAAAATAAATAAGTAGAAGGATACATAGTTAAAGTAGAAAGATACATAGTTATAAAAATATATACAGGATAACCCCGAACGGTTCAGCAGCCATACTTTGAGATTTTATAGGAAATTTCATTATGAACAAAAAATTTCCTACAAACATGGATCAAAAATGCTTCCCCAAAAATTAATGTTTAAAAATCTCTGAAATTATTTTATATATTTTTATAAAATATCAGGAAAAGTATACGTTTTTAACAAAATAAAAGTTATAGAGAATTATTTTTAAAATATATATTTTTATATAATAATATAATATATTTTTAAAATTATAAATTATTTTTTAAATGATTGTAGTATGTTCCATAGGAGTTTTGAGATAACCAATTTCGAATATATAAAATGTTTTTTCGACGATAAAATTTTTTTAAAGATACTTTTTATATTTATGACATGGCTTAGCTAATTGTTAATGTTTATCTTACGTGTTGGTTATTTCATTAAAAAATTTTACTATTCATATTATTTAAATCAATCACTATAAGAGGATGAGAGGAAGAATAGATAGTGAAAAAATAGAATTTATAAATAAATTTCTAGGAAAAAAGATATCAGAATATCTTTAAAAAAGTTCTACCATCGATAACTTTCGACAAAAGAAAATGGATTATATTTTAATAAATAATTATTACATAACCAACAATAAGGCAAACTGTTTAATATGTCATAAAATATATGAATTATTTTCTTTTAAACGATGGTACCTGCCCCCAAGTAAAAAGGGGCGATACAGAGGATCCATATATACAGAGTGCGTCACCAAAATCTGGACAAATTTCAATTTAAATTTTCCGCTATATTGTGCCTCCGCCAGAGGTTGTTGGTGTCCGAGAAAGCTTGATGCTTCTAGTAAACAGATTATTATCTTATATTCTCAAAATAATTGCGATGTTGAAAGTACGAAGTATAATCGAAGAGCCGCTATTATCGATGCCTTCGCGCTGGGCGCTCAACAACGGAAATAATTCGGTTCTTTGTATACTCGAGATCAACCGTTTATGACGTTGTGATAAAATATACGGCTTTAGAACAGTCCAACGAAGGTTCCAGTATGGAAGAATCACTCGAAAGAACGCACCGCGAGGACCCTCGCAGTCGTTGAAAGGCTGATTTCGGATGACCCAGGGCAATCGTTGTGAAAATTAGCATCGATTGTTGGTATAAGCGAGCCACACAATGCGTCGAATTGCTGAGGAGAACCTTCGATACAAATCATACACATTAAAGATATGATAGATGCTCTCTGAGGCTACCAAGACAAGCCGAGTTGCTCGCTTCGGTTCCCATTCTGCTTCCTCTCAAGCTTCCTCTCAGATTTAAATCCTTTGGACGTATGGAGCGTAGTTGAAAGGGTCATAAACAAGTCTCGGCATCCCAATGTGATGTCATTAAGAACCGCTATTGAGCCAGCATTTGGCATGGACAGCGCTACATTACAGCGTGCATACGAACGCTTCAAGACCGAGAATAGAGGCCATCAAGCTAATAAGGGATATATCGAATAATTGTGCTCTGGGTATCACCCTAGGTGCCATGTAAAAGGATTTTTTGTAATATTTAATTTTTCATTAAAAACATTTTGTTTAATGAAATTTTGACGCACTCTATATATGTATGTATATATATATATATATATATATATATATCTCATCCACACATATATATATTTAACAACCGGATTTGATAAAGATAATAACAAAATATTGGGTACGTTCAGCAGATTCAATTGTTGTGTCTTCTGTTTGTCTTGAATAACGTTGAGAGCAGGAAAATACATATGGTAATACATATGGTCATGATAGTATATTCACAGTAATACACTGAAAAAAAAAAATTGGCTGAATATGGCATAATATTTTTAATTGATTACAGCCAATTGAAAATGCTATATCATATTTTGTCATCTACTTTGCTATAGCAGCTAATCATTTCTTTTAATGTATCTAGCACTTCATCTTTTATTATTTTTAGCACATTCAACATATCATCTTAATTAATCGATTGAATTCTTATGAGAGATTGACAAAAGCGGAAAAACTGAAAGGTATTGTCGCTTAGTCATGCACGCGCACATATGTGGACATGCACGCACAAGATCATAACCTAGCATGTGGTTGATCCTGAATAATGCTGAGAGCAGGAAAGTATATATAGTTTTAACATTTTACTTTCCCGAATCAAATCACTATGAGTTTTCAGATTGATACACAGTGTGATTTTAGAAAAATATATAATTATAATTATAATTATATAATTGTAATTATAACTTTAATTATATATTTATTATAAAATCATTATATATATTATAATAATAATTATATATATATATATATATTGTAATTATTATCATTATAATTAACTCATATAGACTAGAAACAAAGCTCTAGAAGTCGATAATGATGCATATATAGTGCACATTGCATTCTTGAGACACTTTGAACGCTTATATTTCTGAAATAAATAAAACTAGCATAAGATCAAGTTGTACCCATTGAGACATTTGTTCAGAATGACCAAAACTACAACATATCAAAAATTTAGTCAATTCGATCGAAAGCACTTCCATATTTGTGCAAGGTCCTTTACCACTAAAAATATGCTACTACTACATCAGCTTGATTTCACTATTGGATATCGGCTTCTTTTTCTATTATACATGATCTGTGGAACGAATTTGACATTAAAACGCCACGTTTGCCGTGCGTGCGAATGTACATATATTTGTTGAATTTATCACTGATGTATGGGACCTGTTTAACGCCGAATTTGAACGGCACTAGTGATCAAAGATCTCCTCTTAATCATTAGATGAAACCATTTTTGCTCCTTAAACGCGAAAAATCGCGTACGTGCGGCG
>Ga0157364_1008018_pt1 | contig 10925 bp, 5 predicted proteins | sample AttsexASBM2_FD_111476 | JGI IMG/M metagenome (GOLD analysis project Ga0157364, IMG submission 111476) | Fungus gardens microbial communities from leaf cutter ant in Ribeirão Preto, State of São Paulo, Brazil - Atta sexdens ASBM2 | ecosystem: Host-associated > Fungi > Mycelium > Unclassified ... | reverse complement strand
TATATGTATATATATATATATATATATATATATATATATATATATATATACAATATATATATAGTTTGATATGCATTACTTAAAAAAATGAATGTATAAAATTAAATCTTTTTATATTATATGTATACAATTATTTATATTTGATAATATTTACTTTTGAAGTTTCTATGAACATATTTTCTTTAAGGAAATTACGCAGTTTACGGGTTATCTTTGTGTCTTGATTGTTAAATGCCAACATTTCTCAAACATTGCAGTTCATAGAACATTAATATTTAACGATATATTAAGACATCATGGAGATAATCTATAAATGAAAATCATGTAACTTCCTTTTTTGATTTTATATATATATATATATATTTATTTATAATATAATAGAAGAGAATAGAAGAAATGGTAAATGTTACAAATAGGATAAATGTATTTTAAAATTGATGATTTGTGCGTCTATTAAATGTAATCAATTTTTTAAATAATTTTTTACTCTAATTGTTTACAAAAATTATTATTATTTAATGTTATTATGCTTTTAATATGTTAGCTCATTTAATTTGCATTACCACTAGAATATAAGACTAGAAATCAAAGAAGTAATAGCGCAAGAAGAATTTAGTGTGACACATTCAATGAAATATAATAACTTTACAAAAGAACTGTAATAAAAGTAATAACAAAAATATTGCTTTTTATAAATTTATTTCCTTATAATCACTTATTACATAATTATTTACATCAATTTTTAAATTATCTGTGCCATGTTACAAGCTAATGTTTACGAGAATTATTTACGATTCGTAACAAATGATGCATTCAATAAATTATGAAATGAGAGAAAAAAGAGAGAAAGAGAAATTAAATTAGATAATGATAGTTGAAAAAGAGTAAGTTTGCAAAAACTAAATTGTAAATCTGAGCTGATGAGCACTAAAACTTCTAAAATGAAGATATTATGTAAGAATTTTAATAATTATATTAAGTGTATCGGCCGATCTCTCAGGAGCTATTATACAATTGATGTAATGTTTGATTTTGCAATAGAAACGAGGCGAAATTTTACAATTTCACGATTTTCATAAATCACAATTCCTTTTCTTTCAGGTAAGAAAAGAGAGCGGCATTCATGAAAAAATCGCGTAGTCACGATGTATACATATTAACGTCTCGTAGTGCCTATTATGATTCGGCAATAATTGGATAATGTAGATCAATTTAGATCAAGATATCAATTATGTATAGATATACTATTCTAAAATTTCTTTTTGCTAATTATTGCTTTGAATTTTCATAATAATGAGTGACACAAAGAGATGCTTATAACGATACGACAGTTAAGAGGATCCTAAAAATGATTAGTCATATTGAAAATGGTACTTACACACAGATATTATATGTCATTGATCCATCACTACATCAATATCTCACTCACGTCACACATAAAAATTTTTGTATAACAATTACATTTTAATTAGACGTCTAAATCCAATTTTAAGAACTTCATACTGTTTCTTCATGCAAACTACTAGTCTGTGAACTATTATTTCGTAAGTATAGATTGCACAGCTTTTATATGAAGCAAATGTTACGACGTGACAGTTCTGGAACGTCATTGATAAAGAAGTAAGAACTAAGAGTTGATAAAGAAGGTCTCAATTTCGAAATTTGTTGTCCTTGGCATAAACTTCATCTTACAGACGCTATTAATGCGTATATTTTAATTGAAAATAATTTAACTGAAAAAGAATTTCCAAATCTGTAAAAGAGAAAAAAGTAATGATTATACAAAAATTATAATTTAATCAGTAATATAGACGGTTTTAGGATCCTTTTAACTTACCACGTTCAAAGCTCACGGAGATATTGATGTGATTTAGATACTATTTAGATTATTTGAAAACTGCACTTCTAATGCGTAATAGGAAAAAGATTTTTATGAAAGATCATGCGTGCATATTCTGAAGAGATAGATAGATAAATGACAGAAAAATAATTTTTTGTTATAACAAAGATTGTCTCTACGTGATGCACTTCGGAAACTTATATTATGACCGAAATATAAAGATTATGCGTTTCGCGAGTTTCCTCCGTTCAGATCTATTCTTGGAATGCCAGGGCGAGGAGCAGCCTGATACTGAGCTATTTCTCCGGGTCCTTGATGAAGTGGACTGCAAGGTTCACGAAACGTTGGCATTCCAAGAAAGGATCTAGATAGAAAGCACCCGTGAAAGAATATTATGACTGAAAGATTTTCTAGCTAGCTATTATTAGACTACTATGTGCCGATTGATTCTCTCGTTGCGTTTACTTCATAAATAATTATCATCGCATATTTTGACAATTGTATGTATCGAGAGATTTAAGTATAACAGAAATAGTGTAATATTAATTGTATTCATTTTTATAAGCAAACATTGAGATTTCATAATTGTTCACGAAGATTAATAGAAAGAATAAAAGAATGTGTATTATAATTTACTATATACTTTTACATACTTGTGTATTTCATATAATTATACAATGAAAAACATCATGGCTAAAAACTGAAAAGGAAAATTTGGACTGATGCCTATCATCGTTTGAACTTGTTGATTCACTATATCTATAGGTATCTGTCTGAAGGATAACTTCTTCTAAATGGAGATCGTTTGTGCGTAGTGGAATTATACTTAATCAAGATATTGCTATTTACTTGTTGTCGAACCATTGCAGTAATCATACCGGTCTTTTCTTTTTTTTCGGATCTCCGCTCTCACTCTCCAGTGAAAAGTCCGATGTGCAGTCGATCGTCCGCTTGCACCAGCGCTTCTACTTAGTTTCGCGTTGTGAGAAAGTTGTACAAATTTACAAATCGCAATTCTCTGTTATTCGAGGCAGATAATGATACTAATAGTATTAATAATCAGAAGGAGCTTAATATACGTCGAATTATAAGTGCGAAAGTATGTCGGACTAATTTAAGAAGCGAAGGAATAGCATTATTAAATTTTTGTGCACCATAATGACGATCATTGAAATGCACTTATAAGACGCAAATGCACTTATAATCACGGCATATCATTTTGATGGCATAGAACATATGGAACAGCATATTGTGTGCAGTTTCGATAAACGATTATGAATTTGTATGTAATAATTACATAACAAAAGTTTCTTAAAGTGGAATAAATATGTATGTGTATAGTCTATATTATGTTCCATATTTTTATCTCACTTTTATTGATAAATATTTTTTTCTGCAGAGATTTTATAGTGTATGTAACGTGAATTATATGTTAAATGCGTGTATTTATCAATAAAAGTGAGGTGTGAATAATATATATATATATATATAAAAGTTGATGTAATTACATTTACAAAATGTAGCTGATCAGTAATCAATTAGTAAATCGACATATAAATAAAAATTTCAAAAATATTTCATAGTCTCTATAAAGTTTAAGGAACAGTTCGTATATGAAAGAACGCTGAAATCAATTGACGCACGTCTAGTTAATGTACAGATAAATAAATTCGTTGTCACATTCTCAATATCACATAAAAACTAATAATTATGTTAAACATACGTGATTACATATATTTTTTCAACAGTATAACATTGCCATTCAGCAAGTAGCAATGCTACGATCTATTATTAAAGGCTGTGAAAATGAATGGGTGTTGTGATGCCTTTTTTCTGCCATTTTGATTTTTCCGCCATATTGGATCATTCCGGATGTGTGTGAACCGGTTCATACAAGCAGATTTTTTCGAAAAGATGTGGATTTCAGCAATCGGTAAATCGTACATCTTGCGCAAGGAAATGCTATGTTAACCTAATTAGGGCTTCGCGAGTTTAACGATATAAAAGTAAGAATTTGTTTTTATAATGAATTCGATGTTTTGCAAACACAAGCGCTATAAAAATAGGCGGTGTTTATAGTAAAACTTAGCATACTTTGCATGTACAACGCGACGATAAACTTTCTTCGACCCATAAACATGTTAGTTCATATTTATCATATCTATCATAGAAACTAAAGCGTAGACTCTTTAAATATTATTGCCATATAAATTATTTTAATTTTCTTTTTATACAATCTTTTAAATGAGCAAGAGTTTATTAAATCAATTTATCATAAAGTGATAACTATAGAGATAACTAGAGAACTTAATTAATTAATTCGTAAAATAAAGAGACTCGTAAAATGTTTTCAGTTAACTTCAAAATGAACGTCACTGTGTCACCGATTGACAGGATGTCTAACATCTATAACAACTCTGTAGTGCGATACTGGCAATTTCTATTTCACGACTTATCTGGTAAGTTCACAGTTTCTGTTACACGAGAGTGCATTCAAAAAAATTCTGATTATTGAGATATCACAGAATAATATATAATTATTCTTCTTAATATACATTCGTTTATTTTATTACTATAATGATATTTATTATACTATAATGATATTTTTCTTATTTTATTATCCTTTAATCTTATAAGGATAATTTAATTTGCTTTTATTTATTAATCTTGTAACTGTGAATAACTATACACTTTATTCGAGGAATTCTGAAAACGTCCTTAATATCCTCGCAATGTCTTTAAAACATCTCTTGTAAATCAGTACTGTATGAATACATATGTAATTTAGAATTACAAAAGAAAATCTATTAAAAGAATTTAAAATTACAAGCAATTGAATCTGTTAAATCTATTAAAGAAATTTAAAATTATAGAATATTTATTTCGTAATCACATAAAAATCTGTTTTCAAAAATTAGGATCTAATACCATAAATAATGCGTTCTCCTTGCTCTCTCTCTCCTTTTAATTGTTTATCATTATTTAATAACAAGGAAGAAGAATGGAATGTATATATAATAAAATTGTACATTATTTAATAATAATAAAAGAAATATCGAAATTTATAATAGAAGTTCAAAGATAGAATTGTATCAAATTGTTTGTCTTGTTTTATAACTGAGTGTGTATAACTGAGTTAGTTATAATTATATAATTCATAATATTTAATTCTATTTAATTACATATTTAATATTTAATTATAATTCATAATATTATTTATTTAGATAATTTATATTGGATTTTTATTAATTTTTCTCAATTGGCTAAAGCTTAAGAACTACAGGAATAAATACAAATAGAAAAAGTTTGATAAAATTTGAAAATGAATTGATAAAATCGAGCATAAAATTCAAGATATTCTTCTTTTATAATGAATAATTTACTTTTATTATATATAATTTTTTTTCAGATCCTCGAACTAGGGACTGGTTTCTCATATCATCGCCCGTACCCGGTCTTAGTATCTTGATCGGCTATCTTTATTTTGTATTGTCATGGGGTCCGAGAAACATGGAGCACCGAAAGCCGTATCAATTAAAAAACATTCTAGTCGTTTATAACTTTTTGCAGATTCTTCTTAGTACATGGTTATTTAAAGAAGGCTTGGAAGCCATAGTTTTCTATAATTACAGTTTGACATGCGAGGGGGTGGATTTTTCATACAAACCGTATCCTCTAAGAGTACGTAAATGTTAAATACTAAATATATATTCTTAAGTTTTCAATTAACTATAATTTATCTTCTGACATTTTACGTTGTTTTACGCATAACTTAAAAGATCTCTATATGCTATTTATCTTCCTGATTTAAATGTGAAATATTCTCATTTATTCGAGACGATGTGAATATCGTAATTAAATTTTTTTAGCATGATAAAAAAGAAAGATAGAATATCTGTCATTCCACAAAGTATATCTCATTTTAAAAATGTTGCGTGGACGTTACAATATTAACGACGTTGTGACGTCAATGTGACATCCTTCGAATAAGGTGTGCTGTATGGAATTTATCTACTTTCTGCACGATATCGTTATAGGTCGCAAGAGGCGTTTACATTTACTTTCTGGCGAAACTTACAGAACTTCTCGACACAGTATTCTTTGTATTGCGCAAGAAGGATAAGCAAATTACGTTTCTTCATATGTACCATCACACTGTGATGCCAATGGTATCGTGGGGTGCTACAAAGTATTATCCCGGTGGTCATGGCGTTTTTGTAGGTACGTTAAAAAATAATATAATAATTAAAAATCTTTGTTCTGATTTTTTTCATTTGTACACGCGAAGAAAACAATTTTATTGATCTAAAATTTTGTTAGATCGTCGAAATAATTTTGTTGATAAAATATCAATATTTTTTGCATTATTGCTTATCATTTTTTAATTTCTAACATAATTATTTTGATGATTAAATAAAATTATTTTCAGATTTGTATCTACCAAAATTTTAGATTCTTCAATGAAATCGTTTTTTGGGTGCACTTTTCCATTGAAAATTTAATTCATCAGATTTTCATTGGATCAGATTAAAATCATAGGTATATATAATTTATAATTCGACATTTTTCCTTGCAGGAATTATAAATAGCTTCGTGCATATTATTATGTACACTTATTATCTCCTGGCAGCATTGCTACCTCACAATCTGCAAAAACGGTATCTCTGGTGGAAAAAGTACATTACTACTCTACAAATGGTACGAAGCAAATAAAGTAATACTTAATCGAAGCTACTTTTCAAATCCATTTCTTTTACCAAATCTCTTTTAATTTTTACTGAATCTATTTTAATCATTTGTTTCTAGTTGATTAATTATTTATACTTATGGCAATTTTTGTTTGATAGTCCCAATTCTGTGTGGCTTTCCTACACAATTGCCAATTGTTGTTCTACGACTGCAACTATCCGAAATGGTCGGTCATTGTGGTGTTGCCGAACTCGATATTTTTCTATTTCCTGTTTTCGGACTTCTACAATAATGCTTATACTTCCAAGAAGGAAAATGGCGCAGTACCGTCGATTCAGAACTCGGCTAAAGCGAATGGCGTCATGGAGAAAGTGAGCGACGGGATACCGAATGGAAAAGGGAAAAGCGATTAAATGGGTGCAGCCGAGGAAGGAAACGATGCGATTGCAATGAGATGGTCACTACTATTTTACTTGAATCGTATTGCAGTCTCTATTCCGCTATTATAGTCGACGTATCACGACTATAATATGTTTCCTGCTGAGATGTTCAAACGCACATAAAAAAGACAAAATGTAAATTAAAAAATGTAGAAACGTCTAGATATTCGCGAAAATTGAACACATCTGACTATTTGACAATTGAATTTTTAAACTTTTATTTTTTATTTTTTTAATTTATAAAGCGATCCACTCATTACGTATCTTCTTTTGCGATAACAAAATTATATCAAATAGCTAAGTCATTAAGAATATAATCAGAGTTGGGAAAGTTATTTTATAAAATTAACTTGTTTATTGTTATTTGTTACCATTATTTTTGAAAAATATCTTGTTATATAATTATTCTTTTTAATAATGAATAATTAATGATGTTACATTTCCTCATTTATAATGTTAATAGTAACACAGTTACATGTTTTAAATAATAGTAATAAATGGTTTATCTTTTTTTTACTTTCTATACAACATAAATCATTTCAACAATTGCAATAACATTGCAATGTTCAACATTTAGTTAAGTAATTTGCAGTAACTATGTGAACATTGCAGCAATGTTACTGCAAACTTTTATACTACCTGAATGAGTACTCGTATAATACGTGTGTATGAACCCACACAACACATTTTATCTTAGAGATGTCCAATGGACGTCATATTGAGATATCACGATAATCTTGTGATATTCATGGATGGTCTTAGATATTCAAGAGATGTTCAAGATATCTAAATTCAAGATATCTAAATATCCGCATGTGTGAGATCTAGGGATGAGCTAAATGATTATTTTTTATGAACGATTATAACAGTTACTTCAAAATAACCGGTTATTTGAACAGTTATCGATTATATAAACAATTATCTTTTATAATACTTTATATCCTAATCAGTAGTCACACATTTTTTTATTATTTCTATTCATTATTTAAGTTATTTAAAAAATCTATTTTGAAATATTTCATTATTTAAAATATTTGTATAAACAAATAAATATAAAGTGTTAAATTTTATGCATAAAGATTGATGTCAACTTGTAAGGCCAATATTGTATACGTTCGTTTTTTTATCTTACGAATTTTTCAAGCATATTAATTAGCTGCAAGACAGATAGGATCTTGGACCTCTTTATCCTATAGCTAATCAATAGGTATATTTAAAAAATTTATTGTACGAGAAAAATAGACGCAAAATTGAACGTGAGGAATCAATCAATTGATTGGTCGATTTCTACGTCTACTCTTTTCTAATCTATTTTACTATTGCCCATTGTAGACCACGCATTATATTAGTCTAATAGCGACAGCGTCAATGCTTCTACAAAAAGACAAATAGTAAGATCTAAACATTACTATTTACTTTTTATTTATTTATAAAATTAAAAATTTGAAAATAACCGTTTAAATTCGGTAACGTTATTTTTCAAATTTAATAACAAAAATAATTACTAAAGTTATTTCTTAATAACGGTTACCCACAGTAACAGATAATGAAATAATGCCCACTACTAGTGAGATGGATGTAGGATATCCAAGGAACTCCATGACATATCATAAGTATATATGCGTGTATATATATGTGATAGTTATCTAAAGTAAAAGGGAAATATTTTAGGTTACCATATAGTGGAAGCGAGAAATATGTCATTACTCTATTTTTAATGAAATAAAAGATAATTTAAAATAATATATATCACATCTTTATAATTTATATATTCTTAGGCTTCAGAAATGTTATCCGAGTGCCTCCATTCCGACTGCTCCGTTTTGTTGTTCATCTAAACAAATTAAACAAGGATAAGGTGATAACACCTGGATAATATTTTCGAATGTAGCCTTAGTAACATTTAATATAATAAAAATCGTTGTAAGCTTCATATGTTGTATATCTTAATTGATACGCAGTACGTTGTATCGTTTGTGTCCAAAGTAACTATTTCTTACTTCTAATCTTTTAGTCCTGACACTTTCCAACGGCAAACCTTTGCTATACTCTAAACATTCTTAGGACATTTCTTGGAAAACTGTATTGTGTGGTGGAAGGATAATATTTGAATATGGTAAGATATCTTAAAATAATTATAGGATATATTACGATATTTTACTATGTTTTCTTTGGATATCCTGGAGGGATATCTGCGAGATCCGCTTTGTTAATATGGGATAACTTGGGATATTCTCAGCAAAGTAAAGTATACTGTGGGGGGAATATATATGGGGAATATGTATAAGCGAATTTTTTAATTATTAATTAATTGTAATCATTAGGTCTCATATTAAATTGTCAATTAGACAAATGGATATAAAAAGAAATCAAAATTTGATGAAAATTTCAACATTTTTTAGTCTCTATACTGAAAAAAGAGTCTGGCTTAAAATTATTAAATATTGAATAAATAATTTCAATCAAGCAAGTAATATAAACAAATATTATTTTATCTTATTAATGTTTCAATTTAGTAAGTATTATTATTGTTAGTAACATTTATAATATAAAGGTAGAATTATGTTAAATTTAATTTAAATTATTTCATCAAACGTTTGATAGCCATAACTAGATTTTTTTTCAATGTAACAGTAATGATAACAAGTTGCTTTTTTGAATTAATAATAAATAATTATAACGACGTTACAACGACCTCCCAACCTTGAATATAATTATGATTTGCTTGTTGATATATCTAAACCATTACATTATATATACAAATATACAATTAAGTGGGCAAATAATAAACAAGTTTTTTAGCGTTTTATTTTGTTTATGTATATATATATATATATAAAATTATCAATAATATATAAATTATATATATGTATATATATATAATTTATATATATAATATATATGTGTAATTTATATATTATTGATAATTTTAAATAATGCGGAATATTTTGAATGAATTATTTACAAAATTCTAATTACCATTAAAAATAATATCCAGAGCATACATAACAAGAAATGTTTATTCAAAGCATCATAATTGTCGGTATTTATAATCCGTTCTTATTTTAAGACTATTTTAATCTAATTATTAAAGTGATGTCAAATGAGGTCTTAATAATGTTTTAATGATATCATTAAAACGTTATCTCTACTATTAGAAAATAATGGTTTAAGATTCTAATATGACTCTGCTTGGCTTGTTATATCTTAAGATTGTACTTAAAACAGTCTTAAAAATAAGAACTGATTATGAATACTGGCTATAATCTTCGTTTTTAGTCTGTCATGATTGGTTTAGTAATTTCACAACAATAAGTGTATCGATAACAGTAGTCTCCTATATAAGATTATGCCAATTTAGATTTAACAACATAATCGCGAATTAAATTGCGATTTATCATAAAGAAGGTACAAACGGAAATGAGTGGATCACCGTGGATAGTAAGCTAATAGTTTTGTATCTTTATGACATCTTTATAAGTGATGTATCTTGTGATTAATCACATGATAGATTTAACCATGGTACTAGGATATTATTAAATAAAATACGTGCCTTAATTTATTATTGTTTTGCGAAACGATAATAATTATGGCACATATTAGATGTTCAATGTATAAATCAACTATTTATGAATATTAATAAAGAGTTTAGCGAGATATTTTTAAAAGCGCATTTTAAATTTGTAAAACAATGTTAAACTTTTTTCCATTTTATGTTCGTATTCATTATTTGGCAATTTTACGATGCATATTTCATCTATGTATGTGGCTTTTTTTTTGTATATTTGAGCACTGTTTAAAATGTACAGTCGATAATTAATAATATTTTATATGGGGGAACGAATAAAATTTTTGGTTTATTAAAGTATGTTAGTTTTATATATACAATATATATATATATATATATATATATATATATATATATATATATATATATATATATAAACATATTATTT
>Ga0157364_1008017_pt1 | contig 10925 bp, 9 predicted proteins | sample AttsexASBM2_FD_111476 | JGI IMG/M metagenome (GOLD analysis project Ga0157364, IMG submission 111476) | Fungus gardens microbial communities from leaf cutter ant in Ribeirão Preto, State of São Paulo, Brazil - Atta sexdens ASBM2 | ecosystem: Host-associated > Fungi > Mycelium > Unclassified ... | reverse complement strand
GTTAAGCTTACGACACTAATATCTTTTTCCAGTACAGTAACCCGCATGTTATTGGCCATCAGTAAACGACCTACGACTTGTCCAAACCGGCCGAACCCCACCAAAATAACTTGTGGCTCATCGTCTTCGACATAATGCTTTTCTGAATTTTCGTCGTCTTGGCTGTTAAACCTACGTACTAAAATAAGATCAATCAACTTCATGAGCAGTGGTGTTGTGATCATAGACAGCGTCACGATCACCAGCAATAGCGACAATTGCTCTTGGTGGAAAAGACCGACACTTGATGCAGCAGAAAAAAGGACAAAGGCAAACTCACCACCTTGGCTGAGCACCCCTGAAAATTGTAAGCGCTCTGAACTTCTCATTCCGTAAAGACGAGCCAATAGATATAAAACCAAGGCTTTTAGTGCGACAAGGACCAATACGGCGATCAACACCTCAAGAATATGGGTGAACAACACACCAATATTCAGCGCCATCCCGACGGAAATAAAAAATAGCCCTAACAGCAGAGCTTTAAAAGGATCGATAGCGACCTCAAGCTCGTGACGATATTCACTTTCCGCTAACAGAATACCCGCAATAAAGGTTCCTAAAGCCATAGATAAACCTAAGGCATCCATAAATAGAGCAGAACCAATAACCAGCAATAACGCAGAGGCGGTGAAAATTTCCTTTACCCCTGAGGCGGCAATATAGCGGAAAATAGGCCGTAATAAGAAACGTCCCCCCACCAGCATGCCGGCGAAGGCCAGCACTTTCATCCCGATTTTCATCCAATCGGTTGGATGTCCAGAATCATTTCCGGCCAACAAAGGGACAAGCGCCAGAGCAGGTATTACGGCTAAATCTTGAAAAAGTAAAACAGAGAAGCCGAGTTGCCCAGCTTCGCTACGGTTCATCCCTTTTTCTTGCATCAATTGCAATGCCATGGCCGTAGACGACATAGCCAAGCCAATACCACCGATTACTGCGGCCTGCCAAGAAAATTGGGTTAACCATAATAATCCAGCCAGTAATACACTCGAAAAAATAACTTGTCCGGCACCTACACCAAAAATAGACCGTCTAAGCTGCCATAATTTTCCCGGATTAAGCTCAAGTCCAATGATAAACATCAGGAAAACCACACCCAGTTCAGAAAAGTGCAGGATTTCTTCCACATCACTGATAAAACCAGCCCCCCAAGGCCCGATTGCAATCCCGGCTAATAGATAACCGAGCACCGCACCGATCCCCAAGCGGGCAGCAATCGGTACAGCCACGACTGCGGCCGCCAAATAAATTACCCCTGCAGTTAATAAATCAGATCCGCCCATCAATGATCTCCTGTGGTAAGGGTTGGCTAAGCCAGTCTGAATAAGCTCCAGCGAGCGATTTTAATACTTCAAAGGGCTGGCGCCTTGCGTGATAAATGACCATCGGAGACATCCATTGCATATGACATGTCTGTGCGACCAGTTCAAAGGGACGCATAATCTCTGCGAGCGGGTAGCGGTTTAGGCCTTGCGACTGATACGCGCTTTCAGGTTCTCCTGTCGTCACGACGCAGCGTAAAGTCTTGCCCTCTAAGGCCGACTCACCCATTCCGGACGCGAACCCTCTTGATAAGACCCGGTCTAGCCACTCTTTAAGGAGTGAGGGACAGCTGTAAGTGTATAGAGGGTATTGAAATACAATGATATCGTGCTCACGGAGGAGTTGTTGCTCGCGATAAATATCAATAAAGAAATCTGGATAGGTCGCATAAAGGTCATGCACTGTAACCTGTGAAACACGGCGTGCTGCTTTAAGTAACTTGCTGTTCACTACCGATTCCTGTGCTTCGGGGTGAGCATAAAGTAAAAGTATTTTCGGTGAAGATGACATTGTCGTTCTCCAAGTTATCGTCTTAGACATGGTTTTCCGTTACCATGCTGCGATAGATAAGATGTGTGGTTAGCGATTTTAGTTATGCCACTAATTTACCATATTCCATAAATTACGGCGCTTATGATTGTCTTCTCTTCTCTACAATTACGACGCGGAACCCGCGTACTCCTGGACAATGCCTCAGCAACGATCAACCCCGGCCAGAAAGTTGGCTTAGTCGGAAAGAATGGTTGCGGAAAATCAACACTATTGTCGCTGCTGAAACAAGAAATTAGCGCGGAAAGTGGCAGTGTCAATTTTCCAGCAAATTGGTCCTTAGCTTGGGTAAACCAAGAGACCCCTGCGCTCGCCAGTTCTGCCATAGAGTATGTGATCGACGGCGATCGCGAATACAGGCAATTAGAAGCACAACTTGCCGCCGCTAACTTGGCCAATGATGGTAATCAAATTGCACTATTGCATGGTAAGTTAGAGGCCATACAAGCATGGAGCATCAACGCTAGAGCGGCGAGTTTACTCTATGGCTTGGGCTTTTCTCATACGCAATTACAGTCACCGGTCAAAGATTTTTCTGGTGGATGGCGGATGCGTCTAAACCTTGCTCAAGCACTCATTTGTCGTTCTGACCTACTATTGCTCGATGAACCGACCAACCACTTAGATCTCGATGCCGTAATTTGGCTTGAAAAATGGCTTAAAAGTTATGCTGGCACCCTTATTCTGATTTCTCATGACCGTGATTTCCTTGACCCTACTGTAGGTAAAATCCTCCATATCGAGCAAGAGAAACTCGTGGATTACACGGGTAACTATAGCGATTTCGAGCGCCAACGTGCGACCAAGCTTGCTCAACAGCAGTCGTTGTATCAAAGCCAACAAGCGAAAGTCGCCCACCTACAACATTATGTTGACCGTTTTCGCGCCAAAGCAACTAAAGCGAAGCAGGCCCAGAGCCGCTTAAAAATGTTAGAGCGCATGGAGATGATCGCACCAGCGCATGTTGATAATCCATTTACCTTTCATTTTCGTGCCCCCGAATCCCTGCCCTCACCCTTGTTAACTATGGAAAAGGTGACGGCTGGCTATCAGGAACGAGTAGTTTTAGATTCAATTAAGCTTAATTTGGTGCCAGGCTCGCGCATTGGACTCTTAGGAAAAAATGGTGCGGGGAAATCGACGTTAATCAAATTGCTATCTGGCGAACTCAGCCCTCAATCTGGCGTCGTCACGCTGGCTAAAGGCGTAAAGCTTGGCTATTTTGCACAGCACCAACTCGAATATCTCCGTGCGGAAGAATCGCCACTTCAACATCTACAACGTCAAGCCCCTAAAGAATTAGAACAGCAGCTTCGTGATTATCTCGGAGGATTTGGCTTCCAAGGCGATCAAGTCAAAGCGCCAACCGCCCAGTTCTCCGGTGGTGAAAAAGCTCGCTTAGTGTTGGCATTGATTGTGTGGGAGCGCCCTAATCTATTATTGCTTGATGAACCGACTAACCACCTAGACCTTGACATGCGCCAGGCGCTGACAGAAGCGCTGATCGATTTCGAAGGTGCCTTGGTGGTGGTATCGCATGACCGCCATCTTTTACGTGCAACAACGGATGACCTGTATCTGGTTCATGGCGGGCGCGTGGAAATGTTTGCTGGCGATCTTGAGGATTATCAGCAATGGCTGGCCGAGCAGCAAAAAGAGGCTGCATCACCTCAAAAAGTCGACGTTATCCGCGATAATAGCCAAAGTGCTCAAGCACGTAAGGACCAGAAAAGACGTGATGCTGAGCGTCGAACTAAAACCCAGCCACTTCGTAAGCATATCGACAAGCTCGAAAAACAGATGAGTGAACAGCAGCATGCTCTCACCCAGACGGAAGAACGATTAGCCGATGCCAGTCTTTATGATGCTAGCCGTAAGGCAGAGCTCACAGACACTCTGCAATACAGAAGTACCGTACAGACACAACTTGAAGAGATTGAGTTAGCCTGGCTTGCTGCGCAAGAAGAGCTAGAAAGCTTGCTTGCCAGCGATGACTAATATTGTTTCGTTAAACAAGGAGTATTGGGTTACACCCAGATTAATACCACGCTTAAGGCCGTCAATAATCCCATAAAAAGATTAAATTGGCGCCACGAGCGTGGGCTATGTAACCAACGCCCAATCACCGTACCAAAAGCTAGCCATATGAATCCGGCAACTAAGTTGACTAAAAACATGGCTAAACTAATCCATACAATCGAGGTAATATAAGCGTTACCCACTAAACTAAAACTGGCTACTGCGCCGAGCGACATTAACCAAGCTTTTGGATTAACAAGTTGTAATAAGGCCCCTTGCCACAGAGGTAATGTTTTCTCTGGCTGGTTTTTTACCTCCAGAGATTCATAAGCGGCCGTAGTAATTTTCCACGCTAGCCAAAGCAAATAAGTACTTCCCGCAATTTTTAACAACATATGTAATGCTGGATAAAGGATAATAAGGTTACCCACTCCGAAAGCGACGAGTAACAACATAATTTGCATACCGAACATAATTCCCAGCATCAATGGTATAGTCTTCATGAAACCAAAGTTGGCGCCAGAGGTCGTAAGTAGCATATTATTGGGTCCTGGCGTCACTGCCGCTACCCACAAAAAACCTAACAACGAGAGAAAGAGACTGAGTTCCATAAAATTACCATTATCCAGATTAACCTTTGAAACTATACAGTGAGTTATGGATCAGACAAGCCCTGAGAACCTGAATAATGATCAAAATAACGATCGCGGTTTTATCCCTATTCGTTGTTTGAGAAATGCCCATATTCAGACTCTATTACCCAGAATCTTACGCCGTATGGTCCGTATTAAACCTGTTTGGCAACGCCTTGAGCTGCCCGACGGGGATTTTGTCGATCTCGCGTGGAGCGAAGACCCTATGCAGGCTAAACACAAACCACGAGCTGTGATTTTTCATGGCTTAGAAGGTAGTGTAAAAAGCCCTTATGCCCACGGCCTACTCGCCTCTTTTCATCGCGAGGGGTGGCTAAGCGTTGTCATGCACTACCGGGGGTGTAGCGGCGAGCCAAATCGACTGACACAAAGTTACCATTCTGCAGATATTGAAGATGCTAGCTATTTTCTACGCTGGATGAGAGAGAAACTCGGTCCCGGCTGGACCTCCGCAACCGGCTTTTCCCTTGGCGGCAATATGCTCGCCTGTTTAATGGGCAGTCAAGGTGATGAGTGCTTATTGGACGCTGGGGTAATAGTGTCTGCGCCGCTGATGCTAGAACCTTGTAGTGTGAAAATTGAAGATGGCTTCTCACGTTTTTATCAACACTATCTGCTGACGCGTTTGAAAAAAAGCTTACGTCGTAAATTAAAAGCTCACCCTCATCTTTTTTCTATCGCACCTGGTGAGCTTAAAAAGATAAAAAAATTACGAGAGTTCGACGATAAAATTACTTCACGTATTTATCATTTCTCTGATGCCCTCGATTACTATCGGCAGGCTAGCGGTATGCCATGGTTGGTCAGCATTACTAAACCGCTGCTCATCATTCATGCAGCGGATGATCCCTTTATGACTGACGATGTGATACCACTTCCGGAGCAGCTGTCACCCACCATTGACTATCAACTTAGCCAGTATGGTGGTCATGTTGGTTTTGTGACGGGGAGTCTCTTCAAGCCCGTTATGTGGCTAGAGCAGCGAATTCCGCAGTGGCTGGCTCAGCAACTGGAGAAACATCCATGATTATTCCATGGCAGGAACTCCCTGCAGAAACCTTACAGAGTGTGATTGAGTCCTTCGTTTTACAGGAAGGTACTGACTATGGGGAACAAGAACGAACACTCAATGAAAAAGTCGCCGATGTGACTGAGCAGTTACGCAAGGGTGATGTCGTGATTGTCTGGTCAGAACTACACGAATCCGTTAGCCTAAGACCTGCACGTGATATACGTTAAGACTTTCCACCCACGCCCCTAGCCGAACCTAACCCGCCGAGGAGTCTGCCATGTCCGCAAAACACCCTATCATTGCCGTTACGGGATCCAGTGGGGCCGGCACCACGACAACCAGCGTGGCGTTTCGTAAAATATTCCAACAATTGGGCATCCGAGCCGCTGAAATCGAGGGTGACAGTTATCACCGTTATACCCGCCCGGAAATGGATAATGTTATCCGCAAGGCAAGGGATCTAGGTAAGCATATTAGTTATTTCGGCCCTGATGCTAACGATTTTGCTCTACTAGAGCATACCTTTAAACATTATTCGGAAACGGGTTCAGGCCAGTCGCGCAAATACTTACATACCTACGACGAAGCAGTACCTTGGAAACAGGCACCGGGCACTTTTACACCATGGCAACCGTTACCGGACCAGACCGACGTACTCTTTTATGAAGGGTTACATGGCGCGGTGGTTACCGAAGAGCAAAATGTTGCTGATCTCGTCGATTTATTAGTGGGTGTAGTACCGATCGTCAATCTTGAATGGATCCAAAAGCTGGTACGGGATCGCCAAGAGCGTAGCCATTCGAGAGAGGCCGTGATGGATTCCGTTATTCGTTCAATGGAAGATTACGTTAACTATATTACGCCGCAGTTCTCTAGAACCCATATTAACTTTCAACGCGTCCCCATGGTCGATACCTCGAACCCCTTTGCGGCGCATGCAATACCTTCAATGGACGAAAGCTTAGTCGTGATTCATCTTCGTGGCGTCGAGGAAATTAATTACCCTTATCTACTCGCGATGATTCAAGGATCCTTTATTTCCGCCATGAACACTCTTGTCGTACCGGGAGGTAAAATGGGGCTAGCGATGGAGCTTATATTAACCCCAGTCATTAAAAAATTGGCGGAGAAACGGCAACAAACGTTATCGGCTCAGCGCCAATAGATTAAGCGGGTAGAATTTCGTGACTATGGCTAATCTTTACCGTTTTCTCGAGCATTAAGGCCACTGAACAATATTTCTCAGCTGAGAGCGCTACAGCACGTTCAACCGCCTTCTCGGTTAACGTGTTACCTGTAACGATAAAATGTAAGTTGATATGGGTGAAAAGGCGTGGTGCTTCTTCGCGACGTGTTGAGGTTAACTTTACCTGACAGTCGGTCACGCTATGGCGGCCTTTTTCTAAAATACTGACCACATCTATCGCACTACAGGTGCCCGCCGCCATCAGTACCATTTCCATTGGGCTCGGCCCTGTTTCGCCACGACCATCCATAATCACTTGATGACCAGATGCTGACTCTGCCACAAAACGCAGCCCATCTTGCCATTTGACTTTTGCTTCCATCAACCTCGTCCCCTTTAAGAATTTATTAACTAAGATACTCTGCGATGTATTAATTCGTAAACCGCGCTTTTGCATTCATACAATACAAGACAGTGACGCTAACCTGTGCTAAAAACAGTGAAAGGATTATTTTTTTCGTTAATCCCAAGATAAAATACCTTAGAACGCGTTAAGGTAAACTTATCGCCTAATAAAAAAAGAAATGGCACTTGATGCTTTCATGGAGTCGCAAAGCGACTCACCCTGGTTTTTCCAGGTTCGATTACAAATAGAGGATAGAAGCGAATGGTTCTCGGTAAACCACAAACAGACCCTACATTAGAATGGTTCCTCTCCCATTGCCACATTCATAAGTATCCGTCCAAAAGTACCTTGATCCACCAAGGTGAGAAAGCAGAAACGCTTTACTACATTGTAAAAGGTTCTGTTGCGGTACTGATTAAGGATGAAGAAGGCAAAGAGATGATCCTCTCTTACCTGAATCAAGGTGACTTTATTGGTGAGCTTGGCTTATTCGAAGAAGGACAAGAGCGCAGCGCTTGGGTCCGTGCGAAGTCAGCTTGTGAAGTTGCTGAAATTTCTTACAAGAAGTTTCGCCAGTTAATTCAAGTGAATCCAGAGATTCTCGTCCGTCTTTCTGCCCAGATGGCTCGTCGCTTACAAGTCACCTCAGAAAAGGTCGGGAATCTAGCCTTTTTAGATGTAACCGGCCGTATTGCACAAACGCTATTGCATCTTGCTCACCAACCCGACGCGATGACCCATCCCGATGGTATGCAGATCAAAATTACGCGCCAAGAAATTGGACAGATTGTGGGTTGCTCGCGCGAAACCGTCGGGCGCATACTTAAAATGCTGGAAGATCAAAACCTTATTTCCGCACATGGTAAAACCATTGTGGTATACGGTACGCGCTAATTAGTGTTTAAGGCAAGGAAATACCTTGCCTTGACCCTTACTCAATACTTATCCAACATATTGCAGCGGTAATGCTACGTCGACTTATCTATCATCCAGAAGTAAATTATGCCTTTCGCCAAACCTTAGTGCTGTGTCTGCCTATTGCTCTGGGTTGGCTACTTGGCGACCTTCGTTCTGGTCTGCTTTTCTCCTTAGTCCCTTCTTGCTGTAATCTTGCAGGATTAGATACCCCTCATAAGCGTTTCTTCAAACGTCTGGTTGTTGGGGGCTTACTTTTTGCCTGCAGTAGTTTCTTACTTCTTTGGTGTCTTCAACAGCAATATTCTCTGCCGCTATTTCTCTTTGCACTCCCTCTTATTATCGGTGTCACTGGGGAGATAAGCCCATTACACGGTCGCCTTTTGCCCGCATCATTAGTCGCCGCAGTACTCTCAATCAGCTTAGCCGGACGTATGCCGCTGTGGGGCCCCCCTCTTCTCTATCTAGGCGGCACGGTCTGGTATGGCGTTTTCAATTGGGCATGGTTTAAATTTTCACAAGCCCAACAACTGCGAGAGACCTTGAGCCTTCTTTTCCGTGAGTTAGGTAATTACTGCGAGCATAAATACCAACGTATCTTTAGTGTGGACGATCCTAAAGATAGCCTACAAGACTTACTGAAACGCCAGCAAAAAGTCATTGACCTCATCACACAGTGCTACCAACAGTTGCATATGCTGCCTGCAGCAAGAAATCGTAACGACAGATTTTTGATCCGCTATTTCTTAATGGCTCAAGATATTCAAGAGCACATTACCGTAAGTCTGAACCAACCTGATGAGATCAAGAAACTCTGTCATGATAGTTTTGCTGAGAAGATTTTAAACTGGAATTCAAAGACCGTGGCTAGACAGCTACATCAATTAGCTGACGACATTTTATACCATCAATTTGTCAAACCCTTCTCCATGAGTAAACAAGTGTCAGCCCTTGAGAAGCTGGCTCATCATTTTCCTCAGAACCCGGTGCCGCAATTTTGTTTTTATCATTTCACGCGTATTGCACGAGTTTTACAAAACGAAAAACCCCTCTATCAGCGTGACCTCATGCGCGATCGTCAACGCCGATTACCGCTACTGCCTGCGTTAAAAAGTTATCTCTCGCTCAAATCGACGGCCTTACGTTCGGCTGCACGCTTTTCTATTATGCTAATGTGTGGTGGGATGATTGGTATGGTACTCAATATGCCTAAACCCTATTGGATATTGATGACAACTGTATTTGTTAGTCAAAATAACTATAGCGCGACACGCGTGCGCATCCAGCACCGAGCATTGGGGACTTTTGCAGGACTCATCATCGCGGCAGTCACCCTAAATCTGCAGGCTCCAGAATCTTGGGTTCTGATCATCATGCTGCTGATTACCTTTTTCAGTAACCTCTTTAATCGACAATATTATGGATGGGCGACGATTGGCTTTACCGTTACTGCGGTCTACACATTGCAGCTACTCTCATTAAATGGTCATCAATTCCTCGTCCCCCGCTTGTTAGATACCCTACTCGGCTGCCTAATCGCTTTTGGTGGCACGCTATGGCTCTGGCCACAATGGCAAAGTGCACTATTACGAGATAACACGCTAGACGTTTTGAACGCCTACCAGCAAGCTTTAAAAGTATTATTAGGCTCCGAGCAGAAAGACGAGGTATTCGAAGCGGCACGAGTTAATGCCAACCAAAAGCATAACGCGTTGTTCAACGCCCTCAACCAAGCGATGCAGGAACCAGGGTTTGATGATGAATATTTAGAAGAGATGCACTTATGGGTGAGCCATAGTCAATATATCGTGGAGCATATTAACGAGCTTACCGCCCTTGCCCGTGAACATACTATGCTAACGCCGACATTGGCAGAGCGTTATTTACAGGCCTGTGAGATAGCTCTCCAACAATGCCAACAACGGTTATTGTATGCCACTGATCAAGAAGATTACCACTCAACCCATGTCATGGATGAAACAGCAAACTTTGATAAAGGTCCGAGTACCATAGTCGAACGTCATATCGAGCGGATATTAGTCCACGTAAAATCAATGCGGACTATCTCTGCAATTATTTGGGTGCAACGTCCTAAGCACGGTGCTTGGTTTAGTCGTATCCGTAAAAGCCCTGAGCAATGATTTGCTCAGGGCTTTAGGGTTAACTGATAACTTTCTCAATTGCCTGCTGTAATTTCGCCATTCCCAATTGCACGTCCTGCTGTTCGATAATTAGGGATGGAGTAAAACGTAGGACATCACTCCCGGCAGATAATATGAGTAGTCCGCCTTCTGTCGCGGCTTGTATCAAATCACGTATCCGGTTTGCATATTCCGGTGCCAATTGTGCGCCTATTAGCAGCCCTTTCCCCCGTATAGCGGTGAAAAGCCGATAGCGTTGATTTATCGCTTCTAACCCTTCTATAAACCATTGGTGACGCTGTTCCACTCCTGCGAGCAGTTCCTCATCATTAATAATATCGAGCGAGGCTTCTGCAACGGCACAGGCTAATGGGTTACCACCATAGGTCGTACCATGACAACCGGGAGTCATGACCTTGGCGATATCCTCACGCGTTAACATTGCACTCACTGGGAAACCGCCGCCTAAGGCTTTAGCCGTAGTTAAAATATCTGGAACAACCGATGAATGTTGATAAGCAAAGAGTTTGCCTGTTCTTCCCATTCCAGTTTGTACTTCATCAAACACCAGTAAAGCTTTATATTGATCGCAGAGTTGACGTAATCCACTTAGAAACTCTTCACTAGCCGGCGTCACGCCACCTTCGCCTTGTATAGGCTCAACAACAATTGCACAAGTGTG
>Ga0157364_1008016_pt1 | contig 10926 bp, 5 predicted proteins | sample AttsexASBM2_FD_111476 | JGI IMG/M metagenome (GOLD analysis project Ga0157364, IMG submission 111476) | Fungus gardens microbial communities from leaf cutter ant in Ribeirão Preto, State of São Paulo, Brazil - Atta sexdens ASBM2 | ecosystem: Host-associated > Fungi > Mycelium > Unclassified ... | reverse complement strand
GTTTGTGCCGATTGTGAAGGAAAATTGAAACGCAGAAGATTTAAATTTTAGTATACATTTATTAAATTATATAGGTTAGTCGGCACGAACTTTCCGGACATCCCAATATATTTATTGGAGTAACTCTATTGCCTTACTAGATTTCATCACGTATATTTTTTTCAAATCTTGGAAATAACTTTCTTTTAGATGTAGGTAATATGAAATGCAAACAACTCGAATAAAAGTTGTCGTACAAGAACTTTCTGTGAAATGAAAACAGTCTGAGTTTAGCATTTATGTATATCACTTTCTTGTTTAAAACTCTATTAAATTTCATCTACATCGACAATGAGTGAAATCTTTACCAGACCAAGAATTATCTTAAATCAAGATTCTAAAACAAGAATATTAAGATCAGCTTCATTTATATCTATAGAGATAAAATTAATTATGCTTACAAGCATTCATTCTGGTTATAGGTATCCAGTAACGAATACTTCAGCGTCAGTTTCGAAGTGGGCGACGACGTCTTGACTTCCTTCGATCGAGAGGAGTTTCTACCGGCAACGCGGGGAACTTACCTGGTGTGAGTGAAGCTTTATCGTACTTTTAATACTTTGGACATCTGCGTCGAGGACGATAAATTTTCACGCGTGTCACGTTGTGCGAATGACAATATGGCGATATTTATAGGTGCGCAACGGAACCGCAATACGCGCGTCCTGGGACCGATTATCCAATCGGATAACCGTCGGCATTACGTCATATGACTTATAAAACTCTTCCCGTTGTAGGCAAGGCTGCGAAAAATGCATGCCGTCCACCCTCGCGACATCATTGTTCCATTATCACGATGGTCGATCCTGAGATGGATCAGTTTCAAAATATTCGCCCCGACATCGACATCTTTTGTCGTTGTCGCAAAATTAAAATTCACTCCCAAAGCGAAAAATCCTTGTTCCACTTAGGCAATCAATAATGGGTCATAATTATTATTTCTCCATAATTATTATTTCTCCATATTTTTACGAGAATAATTTCAGCTTCGCGACGTCTCGTGTTGAAATACGATTATTCGTCAATTACACAATGAACTTACAATTTATTTCCATCATATATGATGGATATACGATTCTCATTGCAATGACGTTTTCTCTACAAGAGAGAATATTTTCCAGAGCATAAATCTCCGAAATCACCAATTTCACGTTTAACGTTTTTTGCCATTAATTAAAACTAATTAATGCCTACAGAGACACGCTTGGAATGTACTATACGTAATACCTGTCGTTAAAGAACATTCCATTAAGTCAAGTACTACTAGTCATGTATCACATGTTGTTTAATGACGACTGAAGATATACCAACTGATTGCGTTACATTCAATCTTCTTTAGATTCATTCACGAAAAAAAGGAAATGGCTCCTCCTACTTCTTTTATCGATTTCCGGGACGATCCGACGATCCATTAAAGAAAGAGGAGGAAGAGAAAAGAAGGTAGAAGGTACTTCTATTTTTGAAATCGTAGGAGGTCGGTCCTTATTTCCCGCTCTACAGGGTGTACCGATTTATTATCATGGCATCGATGAGGGGGAAGCGGATTTGTGGACGGAAATAAATAGGCAAAGCTCGTCGCCGCATTCATGATGCGTTTATAATAAGGAACAAAGGAAATATAATAAGTAACGCACTGGAAGCATTTATTTAATTAAGTGCAGATATATTTCAAAAAATATATGCTGAGAAAAATATTAAATTTTAATAAATATTTATTTGAATAGTTTTAATCAAATATTTACTAAATATATAAATATATAAATATATATATAATACATACATTTATTTAATACAGAAAACATTAATTTGATTTAAATATTATTTTTTATTGTAAATATTTACTATAAATAAATGTTTACTTAATACTATTTAAAGAAATAAGATTTAATAAGTTTTTTTAATGTACTGTACGCAAATAATAATTACTTGTTTCAAAAATTTTCAAGTTCATATATCCGCAAATCTATCTTTATAAGTTCATTACAAGTATGATCAGATTTATTATTTATAAATATTTATTTTGAATCCTAGTAAATTTAATACTTCCATTGACATTATTAAATTAAAACAAATTCGATTTGGTTATTACATAAAATCTTTGATGAATTTTATAATATTTCTTCAAAAGAAAATTAATTGAGTACATAATAATGATTTCTTTTTTAATTCGTAAATACGTTTTAAGTTTATTATCAAAAAAATAATTTTTATTAAAAATAACTGTTATTTAAAAGAAGGAAAATAAATTGAATAATTATAAATATTTATTAACAATAGTATTGATGTGCAATTTATCTTGATAATTTATCCAAGAGACCTCTTGTCTTTTATTTGTTTTAATCAGCACGAATATATAAACCCTCGTTTAGCCGCGAAAAATTTCTTCACAAACGAGAAAGGAAGGAGACACATTATATTATTGTAATTAAAAATTCCTTTCAGGGATAAGAAAATGATGTTATTTTAATATATACGCCGTTCGTATGGCAATCTATCTCGTAGTTTTATAAACGCCACTTCTTAACTTTTCTGCGATTTTTCGAGAGTGAGCAATAAATTAATGGGCGAAATTTACTGAGAATTTCCCTGGAGATGAACGAGATGCACTTTAAAACGCCACTGTTTTAGAAACGTCCCAAACTTTTGAAAAGCTTCGCCTCATTTGAACGGCCATTTAATGTTCAGCAATCAAGTAGCTTAATAGTCCAAGCGATTATGACAAGCAAGATATAAATAGAAAAACTTTTAAAAACTTTAGATAGATGACAAACGCAGAAATCTCCTTTCAGAAAATTAAAACGTCAATTTTTTTCAATCTTCTTGACTTTTGTTATTTGTCTCACAAACAATTCGCCATCATCATTGCTATTCTTGTCTTTAATCAAATTCACCTGATTGCCCTGATCTCTATGATCACCTGATCTCTACTAATATATTTATCCAACGTAACAAGTAGTATAAAAAAATAAACGTGCTGTTTCATGGAAAGACAATGCTACCTGTCGCTGTGCTTGCGTGAAAGCGCCTTACGCTTTCAACCAGATTACTCTTAATTGCCAAGCATTGTTACGCGGCGAGCCGAGAATTATACAAAGCCCATGGGTTTTTGTTACATCTCTTCGTATCGTCGCAAAAATTTTGATTTTACAAGTCCTGGGATCACAACCATGCAATACGCGTTTTGCATGAAAAGCATAATATTCGTCAACACGAGATCTTTTTCAGATTGCACGGATTCTTTTGTTGCTCATAATAACTTCCCGAAGCTACGGCTTGCATTATAATTAAACGCATGTTATCGTCTCTTGCGAGAATCCAGAAGGAAAAAAAATTCAATTTGCGTGATTGTAAAGAATTCGATTGGCACCTTTTCAATACGAAATATGTCTTAGAATAAAAAGAAACAAATCAAATAATGATTTCTTTTCTTTATTTCTATTTCAAAGTTGTCACAATTTTAAAAATTCCATAACTTTTCTTTAATTTCCAGACAAAATTTTATGACCTTCCCTGATACTTTTAATAATATTTTGAAATTTTTTTATATTTTCATCCCGATTTTAAAACCATCAAATATTTTGTTGAGGGAATAACTTAACACAATGTGTAAATTACTTTGTTAATGTTGCTGCTTAACTATTAAGTTTGCATATAAAATTGCATAGAGATATGATGTACTTACATTAAATTCTTTAAAGCCAAGAATTTTAATTTTCCAGAAAATTTGAAAACTTTCTTGACTTCCCTGATTTCCCTGATCGTTTTCAATTTCTCTGACGTTTTCCTGTTTTGTGACAATACTGTGTTTGTTCTCTCAGGCTGAATTCATTTCAATTAAAATCTCTCATTGTCAGTTGATTATGCGCGTTAATTATTTATGTCGCATTAATTAATTATTCGATGTTTAAAAAATCAAGCGACAGGTATATTCAAAAGGCATGGAATACATGGAAGCTCTTCCTTTTTCTATTTTTTCCTTCCTTCTTCGCATTCAAAGTATCTCATGCGGGGAATGTATATTAACGATGAATATCGCTTACTTTGAATCACTCACTTTCAAATGGCATACCACTATTTAGAATGTTAACGTGCACACATATACATCATACACACGTTTATATCTAGCTAGGTGGCTATCGCATTAGCCAGTAATTTATAGCGATTTAATGCGACGGGATATGTTCAATAAATATAAACGGAGCGTTAAGGGACTGTCCTGTTTAAACGATATGTATCATAACTGTAAGAGAAAATATAAAAATAAAGAAACGACTTTACGAAGATTGTATTTTACAGAGAGTTGTATTTTAAAGTTCAATGGACATTACGTAATAACACAAACAAGCGTATTCGAAATAATTATGGATAATGCTCTCAATTGAATAAACATCGTTATTTGCTTTTTAATAAAAAAATCAGTTGAATTAAATTAATGTAGTATAATTATTTATATTTATACAGTGATGTAAATCTGATTTTATATTATTATTTAATATATGTACATATATATAATATATATCTGTTTTATATAAATAATTATTGTTATTTCCATTACCTATTATTTTTTAAAAATCTTGAATTGATTCTTTAACTTTGCAAACCTATGAGATGACGATAAAAAGTTACATTGATAGACATTAATTGAACTTAAAAGACTTAGGGCAAGCTTTATTTGCAATACTTTGATGTCATAGTAATCCAAATTAATATTACATTTCATTAAAAACAAAGTATTTGATATTAAAACGTAGAAAGCTTAAAACAGTTTGAAAAAAAATGGTATTCGAGTGCAAGTGCCACTCTATATGGCTGAAACGAAAGCTGCAAAGCCTGTAGAATGTGAAATAAAAAAAAATATTGGGAAAGCGGAACCGCCAAACGCAATGACGATTCGACTTTTAAGTACTTTGAACGAGCCACGTGCACCGCTTTCGATTTCATGACATTGCGTCATCGGTTTACTTTACTTGCATCGACACACTTCGAAATTTTTATTCTACGAATTTTTAGCTCGACCCTGGCGCAATTGCAACATCCAGTTTTTTATTTGACATCCCACTGCTTCAATAAAATCTACAACTTAAACGATTAATTAGAATTTCATGCTTGAAAAGATGAAACCGTCATATAAAATATATTTATTTTAGAAAATCAGACCAATTATTTTGACGAGAATAATGGTTAAGTTGCGCTTTCGAAACAGGACCGCCTAAGAAAAGCTTTTGTTCTGATACATATTATAGTTTATAGTTAATGTTAAAGAACGAAAGACGCAATGTAAAATGTACGAAAGCAAAGTTGAATAATGAAAGGGTTTGTATAAAGCTTGGATGAATAAATTAGTTTCTTATTCCTCTTGTTCGAATTTCGTCGACGAAATTTCTACTCTGTCAATGTCTAGCATACGCCTTCTTCAAGAGAAGACTCTCTTTGTTTCACCTTACACCATTATTTCATTAGTTATTCCTTTTCTTTTTTGAAACAGACCTCTAGGAAAACTGAATACAGGATATACAGGAAACAAAGACGGATAAACTTTAGGCTACCGGAAAACGACCAATAATGTAAAATTATAATATCGCGTCTTTCAATTATTCTCTTAAACAAAATATCGCGAAATACATTTGTGATTTTGTACATATTAATATGCACGGATTATTTATGATATTTAATAGCTTTCTTTTTATAATGATAAATTATTATTATATCTGTCATGAATATTTTATTAGAGTTGTCAAATATGTACATTAAAAATAATTCGAGAATACAATTAATTCCAACGATAAATCTCGCATGTGAATCTTCAATTCTCGATTGTTTATTTAATTTACAATCGAACATAAAAAATGATTTCTGTGGAAATCGAATTACATCGAGGGCTTGTCGATATTTGTTTTGTTGATTTGTTCACATTGTTGCTAATTGATTATGTAATTTCTGGTCCTTTGGGAATTACATAATGAATTTACAAACTCCCGTGAGTGAAAGTGAATGAAAGAGTGAAATTTTGAATGATTTATATCGTCAAGAAGCATATGGCAATAATTTCGTGTAAGTTGGTAAAGTTCTTGTGGTTGCAGCATGAGATGAATGGAAAACGAGGATGGCAAGTTTTAGTCTTTAAGACGGAGGGTGGGCGTAATAATTTCTGATCCCTCGACTTGGCAACAACTTAGTCGCCATCTCTGATTATCTAATTCTGTCCGTAGGAAGCATCGAGGTTGATATATGTACATTGTTATAATTCGTCTGTCAAAATCAAGTTTATCATTTTCGTAATTTGTTTTCACTTAATACGAAAGCACGATATATGGAACATTATTAAGAGTTATAATAAACGCGGAAGCCGGATAGAATATTTCATTGAAACAAGCCGAGGATTATTGATTATCGGAATAGATGAAAAATTAAAAATAACAGTCGACTAAGTGCTTCGAAACTAACAGCAGAATTATTTTTAAAATTGGGATCATTTAAGGAATTGAGAAGTGCATCCGGAAAATAAATGCATGATATTAAAAGAAGGAAGCTGTTCTTTAACAAATAGAAACGAATTCAAAGAGAGAAAATGGAGTTTAAAGTAAAATATAGATTTAAGAAAAAGGAATGACGGAAATGTTATTTCTGCGAATAAAAACATGTTTGATATCTTCGGAAATAATGAGATGAATTAAAATCAATCTAGCATAAGACATTTGCACAATGAACAATTAAATTTTGGAAAAAATATCTACGAACAATAAGATACGAATAATAATTGTTTAACTTGAAGAAACATAATATTATTATTTGCTAAAAAAGAAAAAATTATTTACATTTTTCTGCATTAAAAAAATTATTTAATTTTTTATAAATATAAAATAAATATATAATATAAAATAAATATATAATAATCTGTTGTATTTAAATAACTTCAAATTATCTGATTAAACATCTTTAAATTTTATAATATTTTAACCTTTCTTTCTAAACATTTTTTTAATCTTATATAATTAATTACATACTCTCCTTGAAATTTTTTTTATGTAAATTTACAAATTCTGCATAATATATAGAAAAATATATAATTCCTTTTTAAAAATAAGTGCACGATATTATGTGATCGATTTTATTCTTGAAAGAGAGAGAGAGAGAATTAAATATATATATATTCATTATATATTTATTATATCTCGTTCCGCTTGAAATAGTCTTTTAAAATACAGGATATTTCTTTGCGGATTTTGCCCGAACTCTTTTAAGAGAGATTTCTTTAATCGTCGTAGAGTCCGACTGAAAAGCACCTAAAATTGAATTATATACTTTTATTCTCAAAAGTTCAGGGATTACGCGGATGAACAGATTGTAGTGGGAAGTAAAATTCACATTCGATAAAAAGTAAAATTCGTATTTCTCGACGAGAGCTTCACGTCGTGGTCGCTTATAAATTATTTTACAATCACTGCGATGATTATGAGTATGATAGCGGTTTAAGCAGAGAAGCAATTTTTCGAAACGTATTCGAAACGTGCAATTTTCTATTTTTAATTAACTGATATAGCGCAAATGTTAGTTTTTATATCACATTTGTGATACGCAGTTCGATTATGTTATTTTTATAATGTCTTGGAATTTGGATGGCAGATTAAAATAAAACTTGTATTTTGTTACGAAAATATTGTGAAGTATTTCTGCCGTCGAAAGATACGAAAATGATTTAACTCGCTATATGTGTTATAGGGATGTGCTGAGTCCAGCTTGCGAGCGTCGCGGCGTCGATTTATCGCGCGTCGAAGTCCTGGACAGTTCCTCGACGCCGTTATCTCTGTTGACAACGGACGCTTCCACTCTTGGTGGAAAACATCTACGAGTAATCGGTGAGATTGCATTATTTCTAAAATCCGACCGAAACTTTTACAGAAAAAACTGAAAACGAACGCTCATTACGTGTCACTTTTGACTGAAACCATGTAACTCTTCTTGATAAATATTAATTTTAATATGTGTAATTATTGTTTCAATAATTAAATTATGATGTTTATGAAGAATAAATACTTATATTCTTTGATCCAAAATTGATCAAACACAACCAAAATTTCGGCCAAAATTTAATTATTATTTCAATAAATTATGATATTTATGAAGAAAAAGTGTATATGGGCACATTTATATATGGCCTTTATAGGATTACTATTTTTTAATTTTGGTTTCGATTTCGATTGAAATTTATATGTAGACGAGTGTTTCGATTTAATTTCGGCAAAAGTTTCGGTTGGACTCTATTATTTCACATTCGGATTTAAACAAATTCTGTCCGAGGATTTAATTATATCAGACGATGTATGCGCGCTGGATTGATTCCTCTATTTTTGCTTCCTTGCTGTCATATTTTATTCCATCTGATTAGACTTAAGTCAATAATAAATATTGAAATTTGCTTACTTATTTTACATTAATGTACATGAAAGAACGTTTTATAATTACAGTATCGAAAAATTTAATTAGATTTGAAAATACTTTTTTATTGGATTATCAAAATAATTACATTAAAATGATAGAACGCTTAAGCGTTAATGACAATGCTGCAAAAAGTTTTAAGCGTTCTAATATAATTATTTTGGTCAAAATTGTCAATCAATTCATTTTCAAATTTATAAATTAATTAAATTTTTAGATACTTCAGTAAAAATTTCCAACAATATATAAACATTTAAAAAAAGTAAAAATTTTTTTTCCTGTAAAGCTTCGCAGCGATTATGTCTTGTCATAGTATTTGACGAACGATAATTATCGTCCAGACTGTTTGACATTAATTTTCACACGTTCCTTTGAACGCACCACTAAATGCTTGGTTTCGACTACTGTAATTAATTAATTATTAATAGTGCATTGGAACGCTCCGGCTCATTTGCGGCTAGCGAATATTGAGCACAATCAATTATTCTGTACCGAATGAGATGGTCTAGCGAATTCCCGAGGTTTGATTAATCTACAACCACATAGACACACAGTCCGGACGAAGTTGAGTGACATAAATCGCGAATGGATCATACGCGTCGAAGAAAGTCTGGATTTTCGAGAGAATATGGGCAGCTGTCGTAAATTATCGATGTCCATGTCATAAAATGGAGTTTGTGATATTTATATCACAAAATGGATTCTAGATTTTCTTGAAGACATTTTTTATCAATGATATTTTAAGAAAGTACTTAGTTTTTTTTTTAAATTTGATTAGATTTCTTTTCATTATATCTTTATTTAACTTAATTCTTTTTAGAATTTTCGAAGAATTATTTAATGCTTCCTAAGATATCCTCTGTGACAAATTAAAACTCTATGAATTTTCTTATTCACTTTTAAGATATTGGTAAATATACAACGCTTATTATTACACAGTTAGATTTACTTAATTAGGCTATATGTAATCGGTTTAACCGCAAAATTAATTTAGATGCGTGAAATAATTCAACGCCTTTGTTAAATCATGACAGATCATGCACAAACCATTCCCTTGTTTCCCTTGATTAATTTAATTGTCTTCCGGCGACTTGAGGCAACGAAGATATTCGATGACGACAGGCAAGAGTTTCGAAGAATCGTTAATAGATAATGAAGAACGGATGAATAATTAAATTCACCTCCTTTGCAGTCTGGTCAAACGGATAATGAAAGCTTGGTAGATGAAGCAAACCGATAAAATTCTTTTCTTTCTGTGCGTATATTTTCTTAAATACTTTAAAGGAGTGTACTTTTTCTCTAAAAATTGCATACTTCTTCTAATTTTTGTACAGACAATTTTAATAACTCCAAACAAATTTTTAATTGCACTTTACATTGTTAGACATCAAAGGAGCAATGATAATCCAATTTTTGAAGTAAATAAAATAGCATTTATTTTTAATTTCCATGTATGTCAAAATGTAAATTAATCCATTTCTGTGGTTAATTTCAAAGTAAACAACATCCACGTTAACGTGTATACTTAGTAAATAATAAATTAAATTAGATTAAAATATAATACTGTATATTTTCTTGATTTAAATTATTTAAAATAAAATTAATATAAGACTCAATTAAAATCACAACTACTTGGTACAAAAAGAGGGGTAATAAACAAATATTTCGGCCTTTATCACATAATTACGTCAAATACATAATAACTGCGAGGGCAGTTTAATAAGTCAATGATTTTTTTAACTTTTTTTCCCAAAATTTGACTTATTTCCAACATAATCTTTTTTAAAAAAAATCACTGATTTATTAAATTGCTCACTTATTGGTATAAAACTGTCAGACGTTTATCAAACTTTGTGATATTATAACTGCTTAACAACTATGAACATTTTAATAAGCGCAGTTTCCTCAACAATCTTATTAATTTGTAATTAAAATCTTCTAACTTGCTCTGTCTTGTTGAACCATCATTCATAACGTAAAAGCTCCAACTTATTATAAATTATTAACTCCTTGTTTCAGTTAAATTAATGGTACAAATGACAATCTAAAAAATGACCTAAATTGGATATAATTTGACATAAATTTAACATTGCAGACGGTTGAACTATTTTCGACTTACACGAAATACATTTGCTGTTATAATTATTCTTTTTAATTGCAACTTTTAATTACCATTCTTATTAACAACGTTTAGTTCCTCCTAACAGTGTTAACTTATCTTTTAATCGTTTTATGTACTATCGCATATTAAATAGCAGCTATTCCGTAAAAGAGAAAATATAAAGGGAAAAAATAGAGCAGAAAATGTATCCACACAAGGAGTTTAAACACATTTTTATTCATTCGAACATACATATAAATAAATCGCAAGCCCAGAGCCGGCCATTTCATGCTGGCTTCATGCCTCTGTCCTCATTTTTCCGTGTCTGTAGGATATTTGAAGTGCAACAC
>Ga0157364_1008015_pt1 | contig 10928 bp, 5 predicted proteins | sample AttsexASBM2_FD_111476 | JGI IMG/M metagenome (GOLD analysis project Ga0157364, IMG submission 111476) | Fungus gardens microbial communities from leaf cutter ant in Ribeirão Preto, State of São Paulo, Brazil - Atta sexdens ASBM2 | ecosystem: Host-associated > Fungi > Mycelium > Unclassified ... | reverse complement strand
TTTAGAAATTTTATTTGTACTATATTTATATCATATATAGATAATTTTTTCTTTTCTCTATATATAAAAAAATATTATATAAATAATATATATATATATATATATATATATATATATATATATATATATACCTATTTTTATATTATATTTCTTTTATAATAAATTATATTTACAATAATTAAATATTCTTGGTGCACATAAAAATATAGTATAATTTCAAGCCTCTTAATTTATTCACAAAAAATACAAAATTTTCAAACAAGTGAAAAATATTGATAGAGTGCATCATCGCTGTTAATTCTGGATCAAAATTTGCTTTGCTTATAACAGGCATTCAAACTGATTCAATTTGAACTACCTATACCTGTCGAGGTACATACATGACTCAGTGGCCAAATCTGCGGTCCATAAAAATAGTTACAATGTTCTACCGACGCGTATGATGAAAGAGATCCGTGACGAGTCGGCACGAGCCTCTAGCGCAGCTGTGAGAAATGCACACCTATAGGTACTAAGCATCGACGGGCCGCGCGCGACCATAAAATGATCGTAAAAACTTAATTTTACGAGAGACATAATATATTTGCCACCACCATCGCCATCACCAACTACATCGGCATCGTCGAAGAAACAGTTGCAAACCACGGGGCAAAATTTTGTAAATGTATACTAACTACGCACGAGACATCGTGCCAAATGATCATCAGAAGAACGTTTGTATGGAGAAGATTTTCCTGCTCTGCTTCTTTTTTGCGACATAAAGAGGACAAGATTCTGAGGATTTATAATTGAACGAGGTAAAATCAAAAGAGCTATGAAATATATACTATACATTTAATTATTTAATCAATCTACAATATTAATCAATCTATAATTCAAAAAATAAGTACTTAATTATTATAATAAATGGAAAAAATTCTTTGAACTTGAAAATTTGATATATTAATATTTCAGACATACATTAATGAAAAACATACAAAAAAATTGAGACGTGCCACGGCAAAATGTAAATGCGAAAATTATACAAATGCATTTTATTGTATAAATGGATGTAAGTGATTTATCACATATTAATATGTGTTCTATCACATATTAATATTTGCTATGGAAAGTGCTGTTAACAGAGAAAAATGAGTAGTATAACTCAAAACATTGTAAGTCTATTGTGCAATTGGCAATTTTATTTTGATTTATAACCACAAAAAATATTTTTTAAATATATAATTACAATATAAAATTTATAATATATATTCTTGGAAACAAACTCATCATATAGGACTTTAAATGCTAATTTCTAGAAGAAAAGATCTCGATAAAGAAGTCACTCATCAGTACGGAGTTGCAAAGCCGTCCCGCGAAGAACATTTTGGAACGACGAGAACTCCCAGCCAGAACATCATTCCCTTTACGACCAATTAGTAGATCCAGAAACATACCTACCCTGCATGAAAAAAAAAGAATGGGAAACCCGAAGAAAGAAGTCGCTAAACCACAAACTTGCGGTAATCTCCGAAACGAACTTCACGAATCAGCCAGCGCGGTCGCTATCCGAATTTTTCTGGCGAATGTTAAAACGGTATGCCGAAAACGCCGAAGTTAAGGAATGTGTAATCAGCCAATTCCGTGAGGTGGGTGGTCCCGACATGTGAATCCCGCTTAAAATGACCGCCGTGTCATCGGAACGTGGAGAGGAGAGCCGTTGCACTATCGATGATACTTACAGAGGGACGGATGTGAAGCCGGTTAATGTGCACGTGCACGCTTATCGATTTTTCACTTACACTTAGCTTTACATATCCGCAATAAAGGATCTGTTTTTTAATAGAAAGATTGTCTCTATCGTGATGCACATTTTCTGATCGTAATATTGTGATAAAATCAATGAGAATTTACATGTTATTTATAATCAGTAAAAAATTACTTTAAAAAAATATAATGTACATATATATCATCGGAACAATAACAATGTGCGTTGTAAATTAAAAATGATACGTTTTAATTTACAAAAACAAAAGTTAGATAAAAAAATATATATATCTATTTAATCTTTAAAGAAGTCAGCAGAATAGTTTATAAACATCTAAATAATTTCTTTAAAAAATGAAGAATTATATATGATAATCACAAATCTGTATCACAAAACCATACAGCAGCCTTCATCTAAGATGACTAAACATTTATAATAGATAGTAAAAGTAATGTACCAGCAATTACTTTAACGATGCATATTAATTAGGACAATAAAACCTCTTACGAGGGTATAATTATAATATTGAATTATGGGCGACATTTATTCTTGTCACGCAATATTAACGACATAGCCTGTTGCCACTTACGCATTCATTCACGAAGTTAGACATTGGATTAGTAAAAGCCAAATGCGTGAAGCTTCTGTTGCGAGCAAATCCATCTGTACTTTTGATGTCTTCATTTCCCTCAAGTCAACGAGGGAAATATTAGAGAAGAGAGAGAGAAAAACATGATGCAATAAATTTCTTCATATATCATTACTTGTCATCTTTTAAGTAGTTACATAGAGCTTAGATAAGAATTTACGTTAATTATTGTACAAAACAGTTGGCATGTAAAATTAAGAAGAGACTATAAAATCTGCTTTTTTAAGGTGAGAGACAAAAATTTGATGAAGAACTTTCTTAATGGACGAACAGAACATTTTAGGCAAATTTCGGCACATAGACAGATGGCTATCAAAGAACGAGTTGAATATAGATGAAGAGAATATTCAACGAAATCCTCCCGAGTTTATACTGGAAAATCGAGTTTATATTGGACAGGTGAGTAGATGCACTTTTACCAAAGAGCATTATTCTAGTCACTGCTTGTGCATTTTACACGGAAGCCCGCTTAAACATTTTATGGGGTGGTCGGTGTAATTTGATGGCCCATAAAAACGCCTAGTCTAGTTTTTCCCAGGGCATCATCATCCGTCGTCGGCGGACGCCACGCGCTTCTTTGACGTTTCATGACCACAATTTCCTAAACATCGCTCCATCATGCTCGGATTTACGTTTCTTTAACCTCCGTGAAGTGTAACGTGCGCTCAAGCTCGCACGCTTATCGAAGTCTCAGATGATGATGATAGGGTATGTTATTTAAGATATAACCACTAATATTTAATGTCAAAATTGTGAAGAAAGATGTCTCCAGATCTTTGCCGAAGAAAAATCAATCTTAAATTTTTCGAAGAATTTATAAGTTTGTTTGAATGTTAAGTTATCACTTGAAACGGAACTTGAAGCTTGTTGCCGCAACTGAATCAGCCACTATTGCCGACGGTGAAACGGATGGCTTTGCGACGACCAATGAAACGGCACCACCAAGATATCCACTATGATCGAAATAAGCCGAAGCAGCCCTGAAGCAGGAAACGGGAAACGTGGTGGAAATTGAAAATGTGATGAACGACAGGACACAGGGAATAGAGATGGCGATCCGGATATTGGAGTGAAGGTGGAAATTTATGGAAATTACGAGAGTCGCGTTTGCATTCCATGTACGCGGATTAACACATTACCATGAATATTAAACTACAACTAGAAATACTGTGATATAAAACGTAGTTACAAAAATACAGGACATCCTTGTTTATTCAAAGCTAAAGTTATTGAAATTGTTTCAGAAATTGTGTTAAAACAGTGCTTTAGAAGGTTGTTTTTGGTAAAACATACAAAATAAAATATAATTATTTAACTTTTACACAATGCCAGCTAAACTGTTTAAGATAATAAAAATTTAAACTTTTTTAAGTTTGATTTATATGTATATATATATATATATACATGTAATAAATATATATATATAAGGAGTAGTTTAAAAACTTCTCTTTTTAGCAACAATAACTACTACTAATTATAATTTGTCGCATTATATTCCTATAAAATTTTAACTTTATTTTTTTAGTTTCATATGTGATATGTCAAATATCTTACAATCAAGTCAAGAGACATAAGCTAGAATGGCTGGATAGCTTGATACGCTACATATAGTAATCTAAGTTGTGTTTATGACTGAATATATATGCATAACAAACCGGTGAATCGATAGCGCGAGAAACTCATTACCCCGTGGCGCGAGTATTAGCATATTTAGAGTCTATTTCCCCCTTTCTTCTCTTAGTTCCACCTACCATCCCTTATTTCATCCCCTTGACTTGCCTTCCACCATTCTGTCAGCCGCTGCGCATCCTTGGCCGCTCATAAGAATACAGCTAATGCATTATCTCAACAGAAGAAATATTTTGGAAATATTTTATTACTATTTCTTTATGTTGAGATTAACCGTGCATGATGCCAGCCAGTATCAATTTAATGCAGGCAAATCGCACTACAACATAACATAATTACATGTTCATACATTCTAAAAATCTTAAAATTATAATAAATTAAAACTGCATCTAATATTTTTGATTGAATCAAAATCGCAATGGATAATGTCCCAAATGTGCTAGTACTATATTGTTACATGCAAGTAGATGCGAAAAGTATATGAGGTGCGGAAAACCGAGAGAAAACTAAGTAATTAAGGAAACTCCTCCTGAAAGACAATTTAACTTAATGAGAGACAGTCTGATCCTCTGATATTTCTCATTCTATTCTCCACCTTCATCTCATCAGGTAGCATAGTATCAGTTCTCCACGATCTATTCTTCACTTAGTTCCATATTTCTTCCCCACTTTTCCTAAACTTCGCCCGACTAACATCTGCTCTTTTTAAAAATCCGTCCCTTTTGTCTATTCAACGCTATAAAAAAAATTCTAGATAAAACGATGTAATTACTATTCCAGCCTACCAAAAATATTTCGAAATTGATATTTATCTGATCGTTAATTGTGATGGAAAAAATCCAAGAAGTTGACGATGTTTTCTATTTTATTTTTAACATCACAATTTACAAAAATAATGATCTTTTTTCTGTAGATCCCCTGATCCAGATCTATTGCGGCAAACCAGATTCTACGAATCGCACGCATATGCCGACGTTTATGTTTGGTTGTCGAGGAATCTTCGTTTATGTATTGCGAATCTCTGTTTATATTACTACATTTGCTCGTCACCTGTATTACGTGACACAGTTTACTCCACTTGTTTGTAGTTCTTAATCAGTATAAAAATGTCCAAACTAATCTCTTGTATTACGATAATAATTCCATATTTTTATTTCACATTTATGAACTTTCTGAGCAACTGTTACTTAACATATAATATTTCGTGTTCATTTTACTGATTGTTTCTTTAATGTTATTTTTCTTTATTTTAAAAAAGTTTTTATTCATTTTCATTTCAATATAATATACAAAATTATTTACGATTAAACAATTATATGAAATAATGTCCTAATTAATTAATTTAATCCATTTACACACATTTATAAATAATTTATATAACGGAACAATTAATAGATAATATTCTTTTTTAGCTTATCTTACGTGTGAATTAAAACAGTTTAAAGTCTGAAAGTCTTTATTGCATCCATTTTGTATTTCGTGCTTATGAATCACTCAAGTTCAATCAACCAATCCGACTCGGTTATGAAATCATTTTAACGGAAACACTTCAGACAGTCTAACGAGGACTCGGCAATTATATGGTGTATTATCTTCAAAAAACTCTAATGTTAATAATTATCTGTATGGATGTTACCAAAAATCAATGTTACCTAAAAATAATATCTACAAGTCGTACTTTACTTTGAAAAATAGATAGATTCTCTTTGTGATTTATTTAATGTTCATTAAATAAGCTGTACAATGAATATATGTATAATTGTATCATAACATTATATATCTGAAATATAAGGAAAAATTTGAAGAAGAAACATGGAACATATTTTTAATGCTTATAAAGTAATACTTTCGAAATTAAGATGTGATTAACAATTTGGAGGGGTAAAGAAGGGATAGGTAGGTGATAAATAATGTCGGGCAAACCACTTCGCATTTTTTTGATCATGGTTTAGTCAAAAGTAAGATGAAATGAGTCCTTGAAATTATTAAGGTACTTCTATTGGAAAAAGGATTTAGGGTGGTTGGAAGAAGGGTTCTGGAAGGAGGAGCCCTTGAAATTATTGTTACAGAAAATAGATGGGGATCTGCGATGGAATCTTTTTCAGAAGGCAAATGGAACAAAGTTGAAAATGAGAAACATAAAAAATAGGTGATGTGAAGAAGACAATATACGATACGTATAAAATATGTTAAACAGCACGTTTCAAAGATATCAAATTACAAAGATATAATAATCTTTGCGCGCAGTGATTTATTCTAGATAGTTTTAAAAATATATATTCCTAAATGTTAAATTTTAATAAAAATATAAATAATAAATGTATTATAATGAACTAATTTTGCAATAATAAACTTTGTTATAGAAAAATAAATAAAAGATCCTATAATACAAGAAATTAAAAACAATCTAAAGAAGGGTTATTATATAAAAATATTGTACATAGAGAGATGTATAGCAATTTTTAAAAATATATTTTAACATATAATAAATAAAAATAAATGCATGTAGCAGTATACAAAAATATTTTTCTTATTTATTAATAAAAACGTGTAGCTTATTTTTATTTAATCATTATTAAATATTTCTTACAACGTAATATTATTTTATTACTCGTAAATGATAATAACAATCAATAATAAATATTCTACATTAATAACAATAATTATTATATTCTTACTAATTTGTATTATTTTTAATATTGAAAATTTAATAAAAAATTTTTCTGAAAAAATTTTTTTCTAAGAGAACCGTGTTTTCTACAATTTAAAAAATTTTGATTAAATAAAGTTTCGGATTGATATGGGCGCCATCTCTGTAAAACTACCTGAAAGATAAACTAAGCTAGATCGATAAAACAGAAAAGGGCGAGTCGGTATAATCTCCAAATTGAAATGAGAAATACTTTTATTTCGGAAAATTACGGAACATATAAAAATGCGAATGGATAGGGACGATGAAAGAAAGCGGTGATATAAGAGGGGTGACACAGCTAGGAATATGAAAAGTTATTTTTCCGGACGGAGAATAAGTGATTTCATAAATTTCTATCAGTCCAGCGTAAATAAAGAAGGGTTCAAAAGAGAGTTGAGATTGCATTAATCAAATGTAGTGATGTCAGTCTTATCTCGAACATGAATAAAATCATTGATTTCAATCCAGGGGAGTATACAATGAATGATATTTTCTCTAATGTATTTAATGTAAATATCATCAATATCGTTCCTATTTAAAAAGACGTAATTAATTCAAAATAAATTTGATATGATGCATAAGACTAAACACGTTATATTGGAATGTTATAATAAACGTTCGTATTTTATTATCGTATTTAATATAAATGTATCATATTAGTATCATATTAGTCGATATGAAATAAAAATTAAAAAATGACATAAAATATAATGCATAAAAAATATAAAGAAATAATAATTGAATGTTTACAAGAAATAAACATGTAATAAAAGCAAAATCGAATATATTAACAGAATGAACTAGATCCATTGTAAGAATTTAAATCAAAAAAGAAAAATGACTATAACGAGTAATCAACATAAACTTGTCGTCAGTCATAAAGTAGAACGTTTACATATCACCGAAACGATCCGCCGACTTCGCATACACGGCCTAAACATACATATAGGAAGTTGATATAGAAGTCTATTCTTGTAAAACAAATAATCCCTGCAGATCCGAGATACGGATATTTGTCTGTGGATTAAAGAGTATTCGTAATTGAAGAATCAAACGGATAGAAAAAAAAATACATAAAGAACAAATAAAAAGAAAAATAATTTTAACTTTTTATTAAAAGAAAATTAACTTCGGATTTTCGTTTTCAAAAGATCATATTTGTTTGCGAGCGTTTCGTTTATTCTTGAATACTTTGTATACGTTACAATTAAAAAATTAAAGTTAAGGCTGTTCACTCATCACTACTATTTTAAATTGTGACATCAAAAGTGAAAAATTATGCAATAAAAATTTTTGTATAATATATTTAATTATAAAAATATTTTTGACTAAAACAACGTCTGTAAAATTAGATTTACGTACAGAATCATATCATTTTTTTGTTTCAAAAAGAAATTAAAATATATTTATTATCATATATTATTAATTTAACAGTTGTCACAGCTTATTTTGTTTTTAATTATACATAATTTCCAGATAAACAGTTATTTATTAATTAACGAAATAAAAGGAGAGTTTTCGCTATCTTTCACAAATCGATTCGATTGTGTTATTTTATTGAAATATATTTTAATAAATATATTTTGCAAAAATATTTATTGTGTATTTTTCCGTTTCTGACGTCACAATCTGAGATAGTAGTGGTGAATGAACAGGAGCGTTAACAAGAAGAAAAGAAGAAGATCCGAAAGACGAAGCATGTGAAAAAATAAAAAGTCTACAAAATGTAGGCGGCCTCCTGCCAAGTAGAATATGCGGGAGATGCAGAGGATACGCGGCTGCAACATCAAGTATCAACAATATTGCTCATAGTCTCAGTCTTTTGACACGCGAAAAATAAGACGAAGACACGACGGTATCCACAGGAGAAGCTGCCTTTCTGGCGGGGTTCCGCTCTTCGAACCAGCGAGTTCGCTGTAGAAAGAGTCTTGGAATTCAAAATGGCTGTCGCGGGATCGCGCGAGCCGCTATGCGTGGGCAATCCATCGGCAACACCATCTCGCGTTCATGACACGTGTGTGTCGCTGAAGAGCGTTACTTGCGGCCATGATGATTCTCCAACTCAGCAAGATCGAATTGAGACTACATCTTTTTCTTTTCTCCAGATTCCAAATCATTTAATATTTGCAAAAAAATTAAAAAAATTAAAATTTTACTACTATGTTAAAGAAACAATTTGTATATTAATTAATTCTTAGGATAAAAATTGTATTTATTTTATAAGAAAAATATCTATGTATTATATCTATGTATAAATTTATTAATTTATTAAAAATTATGTGAGTTATTTTTCTATATGATCTTAAATAAATCAATAATTTTTAGTTTTTTCTCTTTATATTTTTAGATAAACTAATAAACTAATTTATAAACTTGAAATATGTCATGTGGATAATATGATTAAAAATACATGAATTTTAATTGCCATATGTTAGATACGTTAGATACCACAGATAGACACATTATATCCTTTTGTTTGTAATATTTATCTAATAAGTTATGATACACACGCTTATATTTCTCATAATAATAAAAAATCTGTAATAAATAAGAAATAAAAAAATATTTAGTGTAACTTGCCTCTTTCTTCATTTTTTATTTCACTTAAATAATGTTATATCATAAATAAGAAATTGTTTAATAAATTCAATATTGTAAATTAACATTTATTAAAATTAATTATTACATACAAATTAATACAAATTAATTATTAAAATTATTTGATTATTACAAATAAAAATAAAATAAAATAAAATAAAAAAAATTTCATTAATAAATAGAATTTAATAAAAAAAATTTCATTAATAAATCAATAATAACTAGAAACAAAAAAATTGATTATTTCATGTTTTCTATGTAACAATAAACAATATTTGCAAATATGTAAGATGCATAATTCTAAAAAAATTTATTCATTAAAATAATTTTTATTAACATAATATTTAGTATTCTATATCGCATAAATTAGATTACAATATAAGTCATGGCAATTGAAAAATTCAAATACAATAAATAACAATAAAAAATCTTAAATGAAAAAAAATCGAAACTACTGGCTTGCAAGCGGCCATGCCACGCTTCACGCCATCGCGTCCGACGGCAGCCATGCTTCCTACATAGTTTGATACTCTCCTCCTATCGGCCATCCTATTCCGAAAACTGGTAAACCCGAACCAAAATCTCTATCGACTATAGTACAACTCGACAATCGAAACATATTTATTGACAGGGTTAGAAAAATGACCAAAGCCATAAGTATTATTGATCTATTGCACATCATGTAATGTATTAAATTGTCATAAGTATTCGTCGATTGGAAATACGCCAACAATGCGGGTTAACCATTCTCATACGAATATCTAGTTTTCTCATACGAGCAGAAAGCGCGCCATAACCGCCTACCCGTTTGACCACCCCGAGAATATATTGCATCTTCCTTTTTCTCTCTCTCTTTCTTTCTATCCCGCCCTTCCTTTTTCTCTCTCCCTTTCCGGTTATCTCTTCGTCCCCTCTTTGCGTTCTGGCTTCCCTCGCATATCTCCACCTTTTCTCCATCCCATTTTTATTCAAATTCATTGGGAAGCTCCTCCGCACGAGTAGGTACTCCCAGGCCGCCCGTTACCGGCGCAGCGCGCTCCTCCTCTCCACATCCGTTCGCTCGTACCCGTTCTTTCTTTTTCTCCCCCTCGTTTTCCATAAATTCTGAATTTTATTTAGTCCGCTTCGCATCGTGCCATTGCTTCATGTCTTTATACCTACTCGTCTTTTACCTGCATCGAAACTGAGAGATTCTGCCGTTTGTATTATGAGAAGATACCGTACACTTAAAGTGTATACGCGGTAAAATCGAAAACATGCCACTGTATCTATAAAGTTTTCAATTATGATTTTTTTCTCAAATTTATAGAAATGAAAGATTTATAATTTTATACTAAGAAGAGAATACAATTTATATAACATTAAAATATTTTGATTAAATTTCTTTTATGCAGCAATCTAAAATGTTTATGTTCAAAAAAAAAAATATATATATATATATGTATATATATATATCTAAACTTTTTGTATTCGATACAAAATTTATTTGCATCTAGCATCTTTCTTGTTTCATTTATACTAAATTGGTTATTTAAAGGATTATTTCTTCCATTATATTAAAATGATTAAAATAAAAAATCAACCAATTTACAACAATAAGTATTATTTATAAT
>Ga0157364_1008014_pt1 | contig 10928 bp, 3 predicted proteins | sample AttsexASBM2_FD_111476 | JGI IMG/M metagenome (GOLD analysis project Ga0157364, IMG submission 111476) | Fungus gardens microbial communities from leaf cutter ant in Ribeirão Preto, State of São Paulo, Brazil - Atta sexdens ASBM2 | ecosystem: Host-associated > Fungi > Mycelium > Unclassified ... | reverse complement strand
TGATAAAGAGGAAGGCACGTGAAAGTTATAAAGAGGAGTCACATAGGCCATAATGATGCAATTTGACAGTCAATAGCTCAGAATTAACTGTATTGAAAGCTTTAGAAAAATCTAAGCTACAAGAGCCGATAGACAAAGAGCTATTATCGAAGACAGAGTCTGACAGATGAAGAAGAGAAGTAGTAATATTGTGATTTTTACGGAAACTAGATGGATTTTCAGAAATTATATCATTTATATGAAAGAAATAGCTATTTGTATAAAAATGCGTTCCAGAATTTTTGAAAGAAAAGGAGGAAGAGTAATTGGACAAAAAAATGGAGAGGAAGAACTGGATGGTCTTTGGGAGAGGAATAACTATTGAGTGCAGTAGGAAAAATCCCTCTAGTTAGGCATGAATTAAGGATAAATAGTAATGTCTCAAGACAACTAGAAGAAGAAAGAAGAAACATACGTTCAAAGAATAAGGTCCAAAGGAAGTAAGTTTTATAGTTTTAAATATATTGTATACACTGAAAAAAATGTATATAATTTTACATGGAAATTACATGTTTATGGCTGAAAAATTACTTAAATTATATAAATATGATTGGAAATTTACTGTAAATTGTAAATTTTCAATCACATTCCGGTAATTTTCTAGTCACAGACATGTAATTTCCATGTAAAATTATGCATTTTTTCAATGTAGGTTGGTCATATTAATTGAAGAAAAATGAAATTTATTCGAAGATAGATTGAGTATGAAGAAAATGATTAATGGACTGGAACATGAGGAAGAGGGAAGGGATTATAAGAAATAATTATTTAAACTGTTAGGATTAAGGAGATGTTGATTTCATAGTCACGCTGCGAAAGCTCAAAACTTCGTATGCGAGACTCCAGGTCATCAACAGTCGATGACCGATTGATTGCTTTAGTGGAGCCTTCAAGGACGACACAACGATCCTCAAGACCAACGATCTTCTCCATCAACGAAGTTCTAAGATCCCGACCTCGTCCCACACAGTGGTAAGTCTGCTGATAGCCGAGCTCACATCATCAAATGAGGCAACAGCATTCTTGAGATCATGTAACCTTGAAGAAAGTCTCCAATTCTATTGTTAAGATTCACCATCGAATTGAATCAAGCCTCTATAGATCCAAACCTAGTCTCCAACGAGCCAAGTTCAAGTGCCAGGTCAGACACCCTCAGCCAGATCAGCGAGCGTAAACATCGGTAGTGCTTATAGAACATCCATCAGCAGCATTCTTAACACTCATAGAACATGATTAGTGGAAGAAGGAGCATTACGCAAAAAGCGCCACAAAAAGAGCTTAAACAGCCGCGTGGTAAAAATCGCTTTTACTTGGAAAAGCAGATCGACCCGAGGCTCCAAGCTTGCTTTGTTGTCAAGAAGACATTAGCAAAGTAAAGTGATAGAATTAAGGTGAAGGATAATAAAATTTACACATTGTTTAAAAATTAGGAAAAGAACAATACGTTAATTAACTTGAAATATATAGGTAAAGACAAAGAAAAAAAGCAAAGCAATCTTATGTGTCTTATGTAGTTTGAATAAAATTAATTTCACCAAATCGTAATGCAACACCGCCGAATGCAGTTTAAAGTATAGCGAGTACCGTCAAAGCCCCCCCCCCCCTCTCCCCTCCCAAGAACAGTCTTAAATAGTCGTGCGCGACAACAGCCACAGAACAGACCAAATGATTCCAATGACAAAGAATGCAGTAAAGCAGTCAAAGCACAGCTCACAGAAGCAGACTTGAAAAACCGAATGCAGGCAGATGAATGAAATCGCCATTAAAAACAGATGAAAGATTCTCCAAAGAAATTTCCAATATAATGTTGCTAGAAAATCAAATGGAAGAGAGCAAATAGTAAACACATCTGAATAGGACGATGATTCGCGAGCGACTTATATTAAATAATATGGTAAAAGCATAAAAATATTTAGTATATAAATTAAAAGTTTTATATAATCGTAACATCCTAGAAAATTTTAGAAATTGAAATTTTTATTAGATCAATGATAATAGCATGTTTTTCCAGTAAAATTAAATATTTTCCATAAAATTAAAATCAGATATTATATATAAATTATAAAGATTGGATTTAATCCACAGATATTATTTTAGAGATTTTAAAGATATTACAATATTTAAAAAAAAAAGTATTATTTCAATCATTATTTGTTCAAATACAAGTCAGAAATTGTAAATATTGATCATATTTAATCTGTGGATATTATTGAAGTTTATTTCTTTATTAAATAATATTTATTTTTACCGAGATTTTTCAATAAATGTGAACGAACGAAAATATAAATAACTTATGTTTTGTATTTTTATTTATATATTTGATTTCATATATTGTATATTTTCATATTTTATTTTTGAATTTGTAATATACATGCTATACATAGACAGAGATTTTAGAATTGTGGTTAATTAAAATTAATATGACAAAGTCAAATAGTACGACAAATTGTAATGCGTGGGTCGCATTAAATTACGTATCAATTACTTCCCCAGTTTTGTATATTTTCTCCCCTTCCACCGTCGCGACAAATAGCTTGTTATATTTTATATAGGATCACGAAGCCATCAATAGTTGCGTTTGTAAATGGAATGCTGTTGTCGTGCTTTCGCTGGATTATGTTGCAGCCTTCGTTTCATATCAGTTATCTTTCTTTCAGCATGTGATCGTGCTCATTTATAACTCATACGTGACCGTTTTATGTACAGGATGTGCCACAGAAGGTTTGGTGCTAAAATTTTATCCGTCACGTAATTTGCACGAAGATTTAATTAACAATTAAATTAATTTTCTGCAATAAATTCAGTCAATTAGTTTAAATCGAAAATTAAAGATCATGTAATATCAAAATAGACGTTCAGAGAAATTCCAAAAACTTCTTTGACTCATCCTGTGTAAGCCATTCGTGACTCGTCAGCTTATTAGAAAGCATGACGTATACTTTTTGATCTCTGTCTTTAGGATCGCATCAGAGAATATTATTTTAATTCTGTAAATTCTTTTCTTTCTTTTCGTAGGAGAGGCGCGCCGAGATCGTAAGACAGAATAAGAAGGAGCGCCAGGATAATTTGACGGACGTGAATCCGATCTTACCGGTAGAGAACGAGACCGCCAGTTCCGGCTAAGTATCCGGAAATTCTCTTTAAGGCCGCTCGAACGCCCCGCAAAGCTCCGTTTCGCTTTGTGCCATTATTTTTTGACTCGAAGTAAAACGGGAGGTCGATCGCCGCGCATTAGACGTGTTCGCATTTCGAGCGAGAGAGGTAGGCGGAGCCGAATCGTCTCCTTACGGTTCCTGGATGTCATATGGACAATACTGCCTTCATCACGTTCTCATTTCGGCAACGATCCGCATAGAAACACGGTTTCTTGAATGGAGGGAAAGAGCGAGGATAGTTAACAATTTCAAGGTTGCTGCGAAAGTTTAATTTTAACTGGGCTTTATATGACAGAGCTATAGGCATTAAGATATGTGGGGCACAAGGACTTAAAGATGAAGGTCTATGAATTGAAAAAAGTGTAAGAATTTTTAAAAGAATTATTACAAAATTGAGATATTCAAAGATTTAGAAGAGTTCAAAGTTTTCAAAATCTAAGAACTTTCTTCTATTTTTTTATTCATTAAAATTGTAAAAATCACACAAAGCTAGTGTAATATCGATATATTTCAAGATTAGAATATCGAGAAACTAGTTTAGAAATTAGAAATTTTTTTATAAGAAGAGCTTATGAAAAATATCAAGAACTTTCGCAGCAACCTGAAAATATATGTTCCAAAGAAATATGAATTTTTATACAAAAAAACAATTCAAATTGAAGTTAAAATGACATTTTAAAACATATTTGAGACATTCAATTTTAATTCTTATTATTTAGTTTTTATTAATTTATGAGATACAATGTCCTAAAAATATATTTTTCCTTGATTGACGAAAAGTATGTCCACAGACTCCGAAGAAAAACAAAAAAGAAACCAAAAATACAAAAATGATTTTTTTAGTCGTTTATAATTTTTTATATGTATTGTGAATAATTAAATTCGTCTCTTTTTTTGTAATATTTTTTTACTTACGTATGTATGATTGTCTATAATCTTATTCTTAATGGAAAAAGTATGAAGTCTGGGAAAAAATCTCTACGATGGCTAACGATCGATTAACCGTGATTACCGGCTGGTCCTTTTAAATCGCAACATAATGCATCGTTTCCCGAGAAAGAAAGAGAATTTGGTTTGATAGAGATTAATGATTATTATAAAATCACTATCGCTACAACTTAGGTACTAAGTGATGCGATTGCAGCTTTGTGTGCGTGTGCACACACAAGATGATAATGTGCGATGTGTGCCGGCGTGTTAAGCACACATTTATGATTATATATAAATATAATATACATATAATTATAATGATATATTAATGATAATAACAATAATGATAATAGTGCTTTATACTAGGCTTGAAAAACTTGAGAAAACATTTTGTACTCATTGTAATATTACTGCGCTAACCAAAATGAGAATAACTCCCACTGAGAAATGTAGTCTAACGAAATATGATAATGTGACGCTTCTGTGATGACTTTAATTATTTGTCAAAATGTGTAATGTTTAACTGTGAGCGAGAGAGAGTGATAGGGAAGGAATGAAAGAAAGACTGAATGAATGAGAGAGTGCGGAAAATATAGAAAGAGAATGAAAGAATTTTTGTTTTTTCAAATTAGCACGGTTGTCGTGACCAGGAGAAGTATGTTTGCATGGAGGATTTGAAATATGGCATATAATATAATCTTATTGGGAGCCAATCTTGACCCACACGAAGTAGCGTCCGTTACAATTGCTGGTTTATATGCTTGCAGGGAAAAAAATAAAACAAGTGAAAAAGGCAAGAACAGAGACGTTACAGTATTTTTCCGACGACAAGATTTTCCGGTGGCATCTGAAGCAAAGTGGCTTTGAAGCTTAAGTAACTTCTAAGTAATCTTCAGAACTTTTTGAGATTAATAGAAATAGAGTGTAATGAAATTTGGTATATAACCTCTGCTTGTACAAGAAATTAGGATTTAATAAGAGTCAAAGCTTTGGAAAAAAAACGCAAGCTTTGGAGTCCTAGAAGTCTACACAGTGAAAACCTGGAGGTTTTCCAAAATATCTGAAGTACTCTGAATATAAAAGAAAAAAAGAAAAAAAAAAGAGAAAGAGCTTGGAAAACTTAAGCCTTAGTCACAGTGCCGCTACAGTTCCAAGAAGTAGGACACAACAGATCGCAATTATAATCATGATATTTATTAGCTTTCATCTCATAATCCGGATCAGTAGTTCCCAAGCTACTCTTTAAGATCCCATAAAAGCTTTTAAATTAGTACGATATCTTTAGAATCTTTAGAATCTAGGAGACGAAGATTCTTAGGTCCAAGATTCTGCGAGGAATAATTGATTTTGTAATGGATAATTAAATTAATTTATTTTTTAATCACAATGTGTATGTTGTGCTTTCATTAGTTTCATTAGTTTTGTAATAATTCATATTACGAATAGCAGATCTTGTTATCTTTTCCTTTTTATTATATTCTTGGGAACATCTGATCATTTGCATTATTGGCGCGCATTTAGCCCTTCTGCACTTCTAGATGTTTAAAAATTTAAACAGAAACTTGAAAAAAAGCTTTGGAAAATAATTCTGATATAGATGCTTGTTAAATTCTTCTTTTACTAACTGAATGAGTTGATTCACACATTTCCTCTTTTTTTAATAGATTGGACTACAATATAGAATGAAGCATTGCATTTATTTATACATATAGAATGTTTCATAACATAATTCCAGAAATAAATTTCAGTCATAATTTCAGAAATAAATTTCAGTCATAATTCCAGAAATAAATTTAGAATATAAAAAATGTATACAAGGTGTTTCAAACTTTTTGACACGCTGCTTATGAGCCAGGTAAATTTTTAACTGGTTTAAATTAAGTCAAAAAATCCTCTACTATTTTCAATTTTCGCAATAGTTAATGAAATATTCATTTCTAAAAATTACCGAATATGAAGATAAAATCGACACATAAGACAACTTTAAAATACCTTTTAGAATTTTTTAATGAAATATCGAGATGTTTCTTAAAGAATTCTTAAAGATATCTTGAAGTTATTTTTTTGCGTCGATTCTAGACATTCTATCGTTGAATAACTAAAAAAAATTGTAAAAATTCGAAAATGAAAGGACTTTTCGATTCAATTTAGTCCACTCTACCTGCCCACACATGGTGTGTCAGAAAAGTTTTTAAGATTCTGTATAAACGTTTCTTTCTGGCCTTGTTTTTGAGAGTTACAGACAAATGTTTTCGTATTTTATTAATTCTCGTTACAAACTAAGCTAACATAGCGTCTTCACACATTTCCGTCTTCAAAAAAGTCAAGACGCGAAGTTGCTATGCTAGCTGAGTTTGGAACCAGAATTAATAAAAATATTTGCGACTCAGAAACAAGGTCGGATAGAAATTGTTTATATAATTATTTATAAATTATTATTTATACTTCTTATTTTCGTTTCAATTTTTTAAATTCATTTTTCAGAAATTTTATATTTACTATTCTATTTATCTTATAATATTTTATACTTATCTTTTTTTACATTAATAATGATTAAAAAAGATGAAAAAAAGAAATATATACAAAGTAATATTTTTTTCATTTTTTACTTACAAAATTGTTGTAAATTTACTTACAAAATTTTATTTATAAAATTTTTATTTATAAAATTGCTCTTAACAAAAACTATTTTGCAAATATTAAACTTTCATATTTCCCTTTCATATTTCTTTTATATTCGATTTCTTTTATATTCGGAACAAAAGTGTTTATGATGTGATGATGCTGATAGAGAATGATTTGGCGCCAAACTCAGATTTAAAAACTTGATTTATTTGATTTTTGCGAGAAACTTTTTACATATGTATGTAATCTTTAACTAATTGTATCTTACTCCACGTAAACTGAAATTAATTTAATATTCGCTCTAATATTCGTTATTTAATTACGATTATACGATACACGTGAATATAATTGATTAAATTTATGACTTAAATAAGTGGGCTAAACGCGCGTTTTTTTCCAAGATGTAAGTAAACCTCATTGAAAACGCCTAATTGCATAAATACTAATTAAGCGTGGAAATGATGAGTGAAAGGGAGAGACAGAAAAGACGGTGAAAGGGTGAACGACGAGAAATTTCTGGCGTACTTTCAAAGAAGAGTCGAGGAGAAATTTATCTTGCCATGTCACGACAAGTGGTGGATAACGTCTATATTTTTGCATCTCGTTGTTGTAATTCTTTGGAAATTGTATTCTCGTGTAATAATTATATGCTACGTGACGTATGTCTCTTGACTTGCGTTACAATACCGGGTGACCCGCAGAAAAAAGTAGGTAACAGCGCCAGGAATTCGTTTCTGATCGAATTTCATTAGGAACAATCTCGTATCTTTTTTAGGGACATCCTGTATAATAAATAATTGCGCGACGACCCGTATAATGTGGGCCAACAGTTGTCATCTTGGAAATTAAAGCTTCAAGCTTCTTTATTATTAAAAAAGATAATAAATTACGAAAACTATTTGAGTCGTGACTCCTCTTTAGTACCAATTATATCATCGCAAGCAATTTTATTACATGTACAAATTATTTTAGATACGTGATTCTTTTTATTTTTTTTTTTCGGTATATAAATTATAATAAAAGTGTTTCTGTATATCGTTGTTGCAAATCAATCCTTTTTTTTAATGGCTTTTGGTCCACATTCGATATATCGTGTATTTCATGAACTTATCGTTTCGTTATGAGGATATATATTAAAATATATATATATATATATATAATATATACAGGGCAAAAAAGCATTTATATAATAAATAGTACATAATATGGAGTAAAAAGTTTTAATATTCGTAGGTTGAAAACTGAACTGTTTCTAAAAAAATTATAAATGATTTTGTATATTAGTATCATAATTGACTTATTAGTTTCCATGTATCGCATGCGACATGATTTATGAATGTTTACAAATCGCGTTCTGAATGCTCCCAATTATGATAAAATTCGCGTAGATGGGATTTCAATCAGGGAAGACCAACTGGTCTACCATGTCCAATTCATCTTTAACCGAACACCATATTTAAGTACTCCCTTACATTATGCATAAAGGGATTCAAGTCATGCATGTATATAATCATATGTAATTATACATGGATATAATCTTTCAGCTGGAGGCATAAGAATTGAAGTAATTTCTTGGTGAATATGTTACGATCAAAGTCAGTGGGCTGTGTCGGCATTGCCGACCTAGATAACATTTATGTTGCATAAGTATTGCATATCTAAAAGACGTCTTTTTTAAACATAAGACATCTAAAAGACTTTTAGATATCTTATGCAACATAAATGTTATCTGGGGAGTTGCCTGCTGTACAATGTCAGTATTGCTCAACATGATTAGCAATGTTGACACGGCTCGAGCAATGCAGGTACTGCCCACTATATGGACTTTGTCCGTAACATATTCACTAAGAAATCAGTTTTAGAATCAGTCTCCAGCTGAAAGATTATATCTATGTAGTATATGCATGATGGGCTCTCTTTATACGTAATGTGAGGAAATATTTAAACACGATCAAAAGTGGATTGGACCAGTTGGCCTCCTGATGCCCTAATTTAAATTCCTTAAACTTTTTTCACTTTATAAGCATCATATATTCTTTGCTAATGAATAATTTAAAAAATTATATGACCGAATCTAGTATGCTTATCAAATAATCTTAAAGATCTAGAATTTTTGAATTCACGATTTTTGAGTTCACGATTCTGTAAAATGCCAAATAAGTATGAAATGAAAGGGAGACATATACGGAGTAAACGTTGTTTACTTCTGTAAACGTTAAAGTAATAAGATTTGAGGAAATCTCTTTTTATATCGCATACGACATGTAGGAAATCAATTAGTCAGTAATGATATTAATATACAAAATTATTTATATTTCTCAAAAACAGTTCAGTTTTCGATCTATGTTTATTAAAACTTTACTGTCTATCATCTCGAGTAGCATAACATTCATTGGCTAAATTTTGGCATATATTACAGGAGATATATTGGATCAATGTTGCGTCGATGTATTGTACACGAAGAGAATTTTCTTTTAAAATTACCCTGAAAATATAATAATTATGGTGCAATACAATTTTAAAGATTTTTACCATACACTTTAATAAAATTAATCGAACTTATATTTTATACTTTATTGTAATTTTATTAATGAATGAGAGAGGTTTACATTAAAATTCCTCGAAATACAATATTGTCCCCACAACTATCATATTTTCAGGATAAACTCTAAAAAAAAATTTTCGTGTAGAGATATAAATGCTGAATGGTTTTTTTTGTTTTGGTTAAGCATCCTATATAAATAAACATTTTTTTATATATATAAATATATATTCATATATATAATTATGTATATAAATGTAATGCATGGGGACGAGATTGTCGTACTGCGATATATCAATCGTGTTTTGCACTGGCTGCCTTCGATATAATCTTTTGTTTTCTGTTCGAGGTAGTGTGTGTCAAACAAGAATCCCATTGTGTGAAGTAAAAAGTCATACACGCACTAGGATCGTTTTTAATTGTTATTCCGTCATTATCTGTGAACTCACTCTTCTCCTTTACAAATTTCAAAAAATTTATTAATCGATATCGGTTTTTCTCAAGTGGAAATAAATTTTACACTATAATAAAATGCGTTGTTGTTTATGATTCATTTAATTTTATTCAATAATCAATATTTTCTTTTATTTTATTCAATAATCATTTTAGATTCATCATATTTTATTTACTAATCAATATTTTTCAGAAATAATTTTTAAAAATATTTTCCAATAACTTTCCACGTTTAACTTCGAAAAGAGGAGATATAAAAAAATTTAAATAACATCACGCAATCTGTATACAATTTCTTTTACCTAAGAAAAGATTTTAAAAATAATTTCAAATAAAATAAATCTCTTTTATGAGAACTGATAAGAGAATTTTGGAGCACCAGGGAAGGATATTCATAGATCGAGGACAATCGAGAGTATCATGAAATGTTTGAATACAATTTTTTTTACTTAAGAAAAGATTTTAAATAATTTTAAATAAAATAAATCTCTTTTGTAAGAACTGATAAGAGAATTCTGGAGCATCAGAGAAGGAACATTGACAGATCGAGAACAATCGAGAACGTCGTGACAGGTAGGCTCGCGGCGATCATGTGACGGGCGCGCGCACGATGCGCGACGGTCCTGACACGTGGCGGGTGCGCGCGCGGGTGCAGACGACTTGCCGCGTGACGTCAGCGGCGCGCAGCGACGAGCGGACGAGTGACGGCATGGCCACGAGCCAAAGGCCGAGCCGAGCGAGTGGCCGAGCCAAGCCGAGGCGAGCCGCGAGCGGCGTGACCGCGGTGGCGGTGCTGCGGGGATTCACCAGTCGAGCAGTGGAGAGCAAGCAAATATGGCCGCCGTACGGCCACATAATAATGCGTAGCGGATTCGCCGCCGTTGGAAGCGATCGCGTGCGAGTGCGTGTATAATGTTGCTGAAGGACCGGACTGCGACGACGAAGAAGTATCGCAGGCATCATGGAAGAAACGGTGCCAGATCCGCGGCCGGTAAGTGCCAATCGAGCGATCGCTACGCACAAAACCCGCGAGATCGCCGCACGATTCTCACTCACTCCATCAGTCTCCGTTTCACTCCGTCTCTCTCTCTTTCTCTCTCATTTCACCTCCCGCTCACCCCTTCATGCATTTAGGTTCCCTTCCCCCCCCCCCAGCTGCTCGTCTATGCGAGTGAGCCTCCTGC
>Ga0157364_1008012_pt1 | contig 10930 bp, 12 predicted proteins | sample AttsexASBM2_FD_111476 | JGI IMG/M metagenome (GOLD analysis project Ga0157364, IMG submission 111476) | Fungus gardens microbial communities from leaf cutter ant in Ribeirão Preto, State of São Paulo, Brazil - Atta sexdens ASBM2 | ecosystem: Host-associated > Fungi > Mycelium > Unclassified ... | reverse complement strand
ACAATCGTCGGAAGTTAAATTCAATTATAATTTTTAATTTTTAAATTAAATTAAATATTGTTTTTAAATAATATCGTTTTTAATATCATTATTAAGCATGTATTTCAAAATTCACTTCCAATATTAAAATCTATATTATAACTGGAATTATTCCTTGTTTGCAGACATTTTAGAAATGAAGGAACCTTCAATATTTCAATCCACAATAGAAATTAAAGAAACTAAAAATAAATTGCCAATTGGCAATTTATTTTTAGTTTCCAATGGAAGGTTATAAAAATATTGATTAAATATTGATGAATGATTTAATGCAAAAAAATACTTATTTCTAATAATAATATTTCATTGCAGGATACGAAATGGAAAAAGAAGAAAGAAAAAAAAAGGATTAGAAAAGAAATGATAAGATAATAAATTAAAAAAATTGTTCACCCTTTTTATCTATTCTTTTTTGTCATAAGTTTATATTAATAACAATATTATTAATTCATTAACTATACTACTAATAGTATTAATTCATATCCAAGGGGGCACACTCTAGTGGCATAACAATTATAAAAATATTTATACGACTTTTTCAAGAACTTTGTAACTTTTCTTACAACCATATTGCAACTTAAAAGTGCAGGTAGTAACGTCGTTGAAATGTTTATATCAATTAAGTGAGAAACCTATACTAATTTCTATTGGAAACTGTTCCATCCGCGATCGGAACAGTTGCCCGCAAAATTTAACGTTCGTTTTAAAGTATTGGGTCCGGAAAGTTCGTGCAGACTAACTATATAATTTAATAAATTTAAATTTTCTGCGTTTCAATTTTTCTTCAACATCGGCACGAACTTTCCAGACAACCCAATATTTATACAACAAATACGAAATAAATGCGGAAACCAAATACTAAATAAAAAATTGAAGAGCAATCATTGTAACTAGAAGAGTAATTATTGTTATTAGTTAACTTTAATAAATTAATTAAAAGAAGTCAATATTTATTTATTTATTATTTATAAATGTTTCCTTCTTATTTTCATTAATAACGAAAGTCATAACTTTTCCAATAGTTGAAGACTTCGAATACCGAAGTAATCACTAAGTAGACTTAATGGCAAAAAAGTTTGCTTGTTTGTTGTCACAAACTTGAAAGATATACAATATATTTTATTAACCACATTAAAAAAAACTAATAATATAACTTTTTGCAACAAACCGTTAATAGTCATAGAATAATGACCGTCTTAAGGGGATAGTGGAGCGATGGCCGAGCTTGATCGAAATCGATAATATAGATTTTCTGAAACTTACGTCTGTAACGCTTACGCCTTCCGAGCGCCCTACAGCGCATTAGTCTTGAAGTCGCATGCCTCCTCTTTCTATCACATAACTTCTACTCACTCTAATGAGTGCGTTCAAATATGTGATGCGATAAACTTGAGTAATGTGCGTTGTAACATATATACACTGTTAATACTAAAAATCTGCAATATATGTAATGTGAAGTACAAATTTTTGAAATACTGATAGTATTCGCATGGCTGTAATAGTATTTGTTCTTACATCAACATATCATTAGTCAGATATATGATACATATTCGACGTCATTCTTCTGTCATACATATGCGCAAGCGAGTCCTGTAAAAATCAATTAAGTGCAAGACCTTCATTTTATTGCAAAGTCAATTTGCAAAGTCGATTTCAAAGATTGTTACAATTACCTGGAAGAATAACAGACATTTATGATGGGCAACTCAAGAATGGACACTGATTTTCTTCGAAATTTTTTAATAATATTTCTTTCACGTGATATACAGATGGCATATCAGTTTTTAAATCATCAAAATTAAGTATTTGGCCATTGTATTTTAATATTAACAAATTTTCTTTTGAAGATAGAAAGAAAAAGAGAAAATACTTTCCTTCTTGATTACTGTATACAATGATAAAAAATCTCAAATAAATACATTCTTGTATAAATTTATGAAGACTTTAAAGGAAATCGCTAAAGGCATTGAAATCAAAGTACCTAACAACAATTATACTATTGTAAAAGATGTATTATTAATAGAAACTTGCGATCTTCCTGCAAAATGTGAATGTTTAAATTTCATTCAATTTAATGGTTGTCATTTATGTTTGTGTAAAGATGAAAATAGGGATTAGTTTTCGTCCTATACAAACTCATCCATCTCTTGGCATGGATGGATAGATTTTTCACTAACCGTAGAAAAATAATAGATAAAAAAAGAACGTTGAAGGAAAATAATTCCAAAACGCGTAACACACTTAAAACAGCGAATTTACCGGAAATATCGTAAAAAACGTCAACAGATATAACGTTTACAGATATAAAAGCAGCTAAAATTAAGCTATTTGAGCATTTACAATGCTGTATGTCTAATTCCGTATCCAAGAATAAATTATCATCTTTTAAAACGATGAAAAATGAAAATAATTTATATATTCTAAAAACTTAAAAGATTTTTAATCGAGAGAACGATTACGGTTTTTGGTCCCAAACGATGATATCATTTATCTTGTTAGTTTGAAAATACCGAGTCGGTATTCTACGAATTCACGCGGGGACACATATAATTATGATAAATCTACGAGAAACATTTTGGATCACTTTGCTTCGTAAAATAAAAGAATCAGTTATAGCAAACTGCGTAATTTGTAAAACACAAAAGGCAAAACACATGGAAAGTGATGTTCCTCCTTTACCGCTCAATTAGATTCGTGCAGTATTTTCGAAGTGATTGGAATAGATTTCATGGGGGGGGGGGGAAGGGGGGAGGCATGGATCTGCATTTTTACATGTGCGGTACAGGATGGTACATTTTGAAGTAGCATCGATGCTATCCACATAGGGTTTCCTAGAATGTTTAGATTTGTAATGAGGCGCGGACGTCCTCGTACCATATACAGCGACAATGGGACTAATTTTACGGATGCGGCTAACGTTCTGAGATTAGAGGAAAATTAGTAAACATAATTCAGCAGTACAAATTGAATGGCATTTTAACCTATCAGCAGCACTATGGTGAGGTGGGGAAGATTGATAGGAATTTTGAAGACGCTGCTTCGGAACATCTTAGGCAAAGCGAATCTTTCTTGCGAAAATTTGCATATTATTGTTTGTGATGCAGAAATGATAATCAACAGCCGCCCACGTACTTATATATCAGAAGATCCGTGCGATTTAAAACCTTTGTCACCATCGATATTCCTCCAAAAAATTCACGAGTATGGGGTTCCAGATTGCGACATGCTTTATCGAGCAAAACTAAACACAAAACTCAAACACCGGCAGAAGTTTTTTGAAGATATTCGAAAGAGATTTCGTACGGAGTATCTGAGTCAACTGCTAATGAAAAATGGAAAAAAAGAAACTCGTCGAAAAATCAAAACTGGATGTCGTTTTGATTGATGATGATACATATATGATAGATATATAGACTAGCTTCTTGCGCGCGTAGTAGACGTGATTCTAGGTCGAAATGATCAAGAAAGAGTTTTGAAAACTAAAAGTGGAAATGTAAAAGGCCAATACAAAGAATTTACCGTTAGAAATCCCATAAGAAGAATCAGAAGTTGTAAGCGATTTATGCGGCAAAGCACAGTGCGAAGAGATCAATAATCAGATAAAGGGAAACAATCTAATTCTAAGAATAATGTTCCCTTAGTTTGTAAGCAGCAAACAGGCGACCCGAAGCATACCTCCACCCGGAGTGAACGTGTGATGAAAAAGCCTAATCATTTTAAGTGTTAGTTATAAGTTACATATACTTCATTTTTATTTCGAAGTAATCCTGCGCTAATCATTTTGTAATCCGACAAATACTCCGTCTAAATATTTTCTTTTCTTGAGAGGGGAGGATGTCCCGGCCGGTAAAAAACGATCTGTCCGGATGTAGTTCCCGAACTTGAAGAACCGTGGCGCTTTTAGCGCGAAGGCGAATAGAGGGAACGTATTGTGAAACGTGCGAGAAAAATAAAGTTCGCATCAGTGTGAAATACCTTTGGCACTCATCATTAAGAATCTGCCTCTGAGTTCAACAAAACAATTATATGATAAATTTATAGATGACATATTATATGATTTTAAATTCATATTATATTAAATGTTTTTTTTCTTCATCTGTTGCAGAAATCATTCGATTTTAATAATTTTCAAAAAAAATGATCTTACGAAGTAAGTAATCAGTAAATATTTTTTCCTATTCTAATGTTTCCAATTTATAAGATATTATTCCTTTTGCATAATGCGACTTGTATAATACGAGTTTACGCAATTACGTAAACTTTCAAAAGTTAATTGTTGCAATAAAATTTTCGGAACCTTCTTCTATTTTTAAGTACGTATATTTATAAACGATAAACCTTTCATAACTAAATCTTCGTGGTAATATTTTTTGTGTAATTTTACATACATTTCCAAGTTCATTATACTGTATGCCATAAATATTCAATCTTAAATATATCTCGAGAAACTATCATCCATCCTAAAACTATTCAGTAAACTATTCAGTAACTTGATTTATTGTTCAAAAACTGCTTTTTTTATTAATTAAGAATTTATTACTTAAATGTGGAAACATTTTAAATATTTATATCATTTTTGAACATTTATTTATAACATTTTAAAAATTATTTAAATGTTTGTTTTTATATTTATTTATTTATATATTTCAACATTTATTGCGTATATTATTTATATTTAAACATTTATTTCATTTAATAAATACAAAATGTTATTTGCTAAATCGCAAGTTACCCAAGTTCAAACATAATAACTACTTTCCGCCGATTCATTGGTTAATCTATTTCGATGTTTTCTTATTATAAGTGAAGCCCTGAAAAACAAACATTCAGCTGGAACAAAAGTTGCAGGGCTAACTAAAAAATCTCTAGCCAGATGCAAGATAAGTTTGGATACGTTTTTGCATGCCTGCACCATCATAATTTATCTTTGTTCGCGTAAGCACGTTCTGCAGAAAAATAATTATCAATTTCTTGTTTTCAGCATTAATTATGTTGATATGGACTATATCTTAGCTTAATAAAAACACTCCGTAGTTTAAATAAACTGTTCAATTGTGTTGAATCCTTATCAGATGATATATTTTCATTATTTGATTTTCAATTTATCAATTAGAATTATTTAACATGTTATCTAATTCATCCTTATTCCAATAGTGCTCTTTATAAATTTCCTCAAATTTTTTCCAACGAAGCATTAGCCATTTCTTTTCCCCACTCAATAAATTGAAGTCTTTTTTTTATATCATGGATCAAGAATAAAAACAATGCAGTATATGTACAATTCATTTTTCTATAATGTTTTACAAGTTTATCTTGACCAGTAACTAGTACTTCTTGAATATTATAATGTATATGTAAAAGATTATTTTCTTCGTTGTATTTTCCAATTGTTCTATCGATTTTATCTAATAACATATTATCACGGCGAGGGGCAATGTAACATACTTTTCTCCGCCAGAATCGGATAATTGTTTGAACAGGCAGAGATATTGAAAAACTTTTGATAATATTAGTAGCATAACAAGGCGGGTTCTAACCCAAGGGGCTAGAGGGGAGCGCGGGACGCGAGGGGTATTCGTAGGCGCGAAGGGTATTCGCAGGCGCGGGAGGGGGGAAGGCGCGGGGAAGGAGGAGGGTACGGGAAGTCCCCGGCGCTATCGGTGTTTATAATGATACGTGCCGCCATGTTGTGGCATCACGTATCACTGGGGACTGTCACTCTACATCTCGCCGCCGTCACCCTGCAGCCACTACCCCACCGCCGCCGCGTTCACCCCAAAATGCGTTTTCGGGCCGCCGCAGACCCCGCGTCCACCCCAAAATACGTTTTTGGGCCGCTGACGCCGCAGACCCCACGTCTACCTAAAACCGCGATATTATAACGCGAACAAGATGTTTTGTCTAGGTGACACATCATTGATGTGTTCTCACAGTTCTTTCTTCCAAGGTCAGAAGCATCAATAAAGATATCTAGGAAGAATCGTGAGATCGGTGACACGTCGCGATACATTAAGAGAGAAACACCGATAACGAAATTTTTTTTTAAGAAGAGATCGGTGACACTACTGCGACCCAATAGGGATGGTAGATAAAGGAACAAAAAAGTCACAAATGGAATATATAATGGGATCATAAGCGCGCACCTCAGTTGGCGACTTTAAAGATTACCGAATCGCAATAAGTATAATGCAAAAAGTATGGTTGACCATCGTGCAGACGTTGAGGACATGGATGGTGTAAATGCAGACAAGTTATTTGAAGCAACGGAAACAGAATTTGAGAACATAAAGAACGATGTAGAAGTCGAGAAACGTTGAGAACATAGCTAACGTAGCCGAGTATATTAGAAACGTGAATTCGGAACAGTACATGAATATCAGAGACGAAGTATTCGAAGGACTCGAAGAAATGGAAGTAGACTTTGAGAATATAATGGACCAAGAGTCATCTGAAAGAAATGCTATCCGACGATAGTGGATGTGCTAATGATATGAGCGAGTATGAAATCAATCGCGTAGAAAAATTTGTACATCCTTCGAAAATCCGTACGTTGAACGCTCGTACTAAACACTGTGTGATCCACAATTATTATACAACGGGTAGTGCTTCAAATGTATGCACAACATGCATGATTTGTATAGCTGACATTCACGATGTAAGAATGTATCACGTCAGGGAGCATGAGACTGGTTCTTTCGGTAGACTAGATGGCAAGTAGTGCACGAATTGCAGAGGATCTTTGTACAGTACATTCTCGTGTAGCATGTGCCCACTCTGCACACATTAAAAAAGAACTATTGTGAACAGTATTGGAAAATATGTGGGAAGACTATAAGTAGATGATGTGCTGTATGTTCTCGATAATCCACAAAAAGAAACACAGATGTACGAATATCGCCGGGGATCCTACGCGATCGAGAATTAAGTATACGTGATGAAAAATATGGAATAGTTATTAAAGAGCCTGTTTCTGACTGGTCTTTACTCGCGACAGAAAGTATACCTACGATTACGAGACAAATGTTATGAGGAAAATGAGTATGAAAAGAGACATTGGTGGAATAGAAATGTAATAAAGGACGATTATTATTGGGCGAAGAAAATTGCAGATAAGAGCCAAGGTTGATGCATGTGCATTAAGATTCCCGCGGAAAATGAAAAGTGTGTTGAACTGCTGATTATTGACAATATATGGATTAAGTTTCGCGATCTTGCATTAAAACTGTTTTTCAATAGATGCGACGAACAATGCTTTGAGCGAGTCGATCCGCAAGAAACATCGCGCTCTAAAGACCGATAGAATCGAGGAAGACATGGCATTGGACAGGCATTTTAAAAATATTATCAAACCTCTGTATCAGATTGTTGACAGAGCGCGATAAAGAGACAGTCATGGGACGATAACGCAGTATCTGCCTCCAAGAGTGAAAGAAAAGAGGAGAAAGAGGAGGAGGAGGGAGAGAAAGCGAGCGAGACGTTCGAGCGTTTCGCGATCCCGCGTAAATCCGATGATCGATCGCACGATCAGCCGATAACCTCTACACCGCGTAACAAAATCGTACCGACGATAGAATCGTTGGACAATGTTTTCGAAAACGATGGAAGACTCGCTAGCGACGAAGGTTCAAAATCGGTTGCAAACGTTGGAAGATTGAGAGAGCCGGCTTGGGCCCGCTGGGTTAAAAGTACGTCGAAACTATCCTGAAGAGAACGCGAGATAAACAGAAGAGCGATGTAGATTATGTGTACGGCGTTTATTTACACAAGGATGGATTGATATTTGGCAATAAATGTTTCGACGTGGATGAAGCGGACAACATAATTATCGATGGTATACGATACGTCGATACACCTGGTCTTTATGAGTTGATTTTCAAGAGAATTCCTGACGATCTCCTTTATACGGACGAAGATATGAACAAGTACAAGAGCTGCTAGCGACGAACGCGCACGAACACAAGCATCAATCGCAGGGCCGATTATTGATATATATATATCAATAGAATAGAATAGGGGATACAAGTACAAATACGTAATAGTAAATATCGATCACACCCAAGAAACAGAAGAAGAAATCTGGAAAGGGATTACCTCATGCAATGATGTTGAATGACAACGCGATTGATTACGCGCATTGGGATGATCCCAACGAACTGGTGAATCTTCTACGATTGCTCGACGCTTCGCAACGAGCGGGCAACAACGCTCACGATAACGAGATGTTGTCGATCATCGAGGAACTTCGCGAAGCTGGTTTTATTATAAATTAAATCGCGTAGACGAAATGAGTCAGTCGAGTGGTGTCAGTGAGAAAAAAAATTCTTTTGCTCTGTGTATTACGCGTATCCTGAAAAAGAGATTCAGAAAAGAGAAAAATTAGCTCCGAGAGACGTCGACTCGTCGAGGAATTGCATGTTCTGGCGAGAAGAAATTTTCCGCGAAGGCGCGTCATAACCGAGGATACGACGATCTATAGCAGGCTGATATCGTCGAGATGCGTCCGTACTCAGGCTTCAACAGAAGCACCACATCTCACCGTCATCATGTGTTGAGCAAATACTCGTGGGCCGTACCGCTCAAGAGCAAGGGTGGAAGCGAGATGGTTAATGTTATCGCTGAGATAATTCGAGCGAGTGGAAGATGTCCGAAAAATTTATAAACGGATATGGGAAGGGAATTTTATAACGCCGATGTGCAGAAAATCTTGAAAAAACACGAGACTTAATCACTATTTCACATATTCAACGTTGAAAGCGTCAGTAGACGAGCGGTTTAATCGCACGCTCAAAAACGGCATGTAGGAGATTTACACTTAACGGCAATTACAAGTGGATCGACGAGCTGCCGCATCTCGTGTCAGATTATAACGCGCGCAAGCATCAAACTATCGGCATGCGACCTGCTGACGTAACTCCCGCGATCGCCAAAAGACTCTTGGACATGGTGTACAGCGCGATAAAGATTGCTGGTCCGACAAAATTTAAAGTGGGCGATTCAGTAGGCGTGAGCAAGTACAAGACGATTTTTGAGAAAGGTTACACCAAATTGGACCACCGAGGTGTTTACAATCATTAAGATACAGCGTACCAATCCCGTAACCTATCTACTCAAGGATTATCGCGGAAAATCCTTCATTGGAGCGTTTTACGAGCATGAGTTGCATCGCGCTACTGATCCGGACGTGTATCTCATGGAAAAAATACTGCGCAGGAAAGGAGATAAGGTGTACGTCAAATGGCTGGGATTCGATGGATCACACAATTCATGGATACACAAAAACAATGTCATTTGATAAAATTTTGATTCGTGTATTTTTATTTCTACATATAAAAAAATATATCAATATAAATATATATACGTATTTTTTTTTATTATCTTTTCCATCTTCGTTTTGGAATATACAGATATATACGATACATGAAATGAAAAAATAATAGTAGTATATAATAAATGGTACTACATAAAACATAATAATAATACTTATATAAATGTAAAAAAATGCATTACGAGTAAATTAAAATAATAGTGGTACATAATAGTAATATATAAATGATAAAAAGAAATATGGGATATATAAAATATAAAATTGAAATACTACTAATAGTATATAAATGTTAAAAACATATGATTTGTATTATATGAAAGTGTAATCGTAATACTAATAATAAATGCTATTACATAAAAACATGTTAATAATATTTGCATAAATGTGAAAAAAGTGTAAATTATAATAAGTAATACATAATAGTAACATATATTACAAAGGTAATGTACCGCCAATGCCCCCACAGAAACGTCTCCGTTGAGTCCGATGTATCGTTTGTCATCGTATGGATTCAGAGCGATTTTCGATTCGGATATCGCGTACACCTCATGTAATTTAGATCGTACACGATTGATGGCGAGTCATTTTGATCTCTTCGTTCAAACACCGCGTGTAATCATCGAACGTTATTATTCGCGTTACGACGCTATTCTTTACACCTTTCACCTTTTTAGTGTCCTTCTTCCTGTCCACTCTCATCGCGTACATCTTCGCTCTCAGTCCAACGAATTCGGTCATTACCGCACCATTATTTTCATCCTTCATCAGGCCGGATACTTTTTTGTTCACGAGAGGCATACCGTACACGTTGTCTGCCGGATAATCTCTCGTGTCGAATCTAGCGATATCGTGTTTCATATTCTTGTAACATCGTCGCAGTCTATATAGTAAATGAGACTGTCCGTGTCGGTGTGCATGATCTTGCATTTGTCGCGATACATCGGTGACATGTACTCGTGAAATTCGTACAAGCAGACTTTCGATATGTCGAGTATGCACATACCCACGTAAATCGGCTTGTCGAACTTTACCTCGAGTTTGCGCATTTCAACGGCGATCAAATTTTCCGCAAAGACACTGCGACTGTGAAAATTCGATTTCGCGATCATTGCCTCCGCGCCGTACCGTCTGTCCCATTTTGTTATTAATTTTACATCAACGTGATTGCGCACATTCTCCATGGTCTTACCGCATTGTTCATTAGTTTGTACAAATTTTTTTCGAAATTGTTTTTTGCGCGCGTTCTAAATTGTGTATTGAGTTCAATGTAATCGCGGAGTCATGGAGATTGAGCGAATTGTGGCAACCGGTGGATCTTTATTACGCGAAGACTGTGACGAATACATTGCTGTAGGTTGCGATAGTGGATGACGTAACGCTGTTTATCGTACAACGTCGTTAGAAGTTTATCTTCGCGCTTGCCAGGCGGTTTATCGCGCGTTGGGCAGAAAGGTAGGTCAGTGTGTCGGTCATGTAGATGCTGTGGATACTCGAGATCGACCTCGACAATGTAACCGGTGGATGAATCCGGAGCGATTGCACTCACGTCAAAGTTCGCAGCGTCTT
>Ga0157364_1008011_pt1 | contig 10930 bp, 6 predicted proteins | sample AttsexASBM2_FD_111476 | JGI IMG/M metagenome (GOLD analysis project Ga0157364, IMG submission 111476) | Fungus gardens microbial communities from leaf cutter ant in Ribeirão Preto, State of São Paulo, Brazil - Atta sexdens ASBM2 | ecosystem: Host-associated > Fungi > Mycelium > Unclassified ... | reverse complement strand
TGAAGAAATGGTTCGGAGGAAAGAGATTCACCACCAGAGAGCAGCTCATCGCCGAAACAGAGGCTTATTTTGAAGGATTGGACAAATCATATTATTCGGACGGCTTGAAAAAGTTGGAGAATCATTAGATCAAGTGTATCGAGCTGAAAGGAGACAGAGGAGATGTTGAAAATGAAAATGAATCGATCAAAAAAAATGTGTTTTACTATATGTTCTAAATGTTTTTCTAAAAACTTATTGACTTGCCTTCGTATCTTTTTTTACACTTACAACTGTAAATACATTTGCAATTATATATAGTGCAATTTACACGTTTCTTTTAAGTGAAATCATGTTTCTCTTTACGTAAATTGATTATTTTATAAATTGATTACTACACTATATGTATAAAAATTTTAAAACAAGATAATTAAAAAATTAGAAAATGCTTTATAAAATATTTTATGATACAATATTAAACATATTTTTTTACATAAATATCCAAGGAAAAATATTATATATATGGAGATATTTTATATATAATTATAGATAATTGTCAATTTTTTATATAATTATATATACGAGTACATATCTGTAGGACTGTATTGCGTACACGAATTCGAGTTGCTGGACTCAAGCACGAAAGATAGTAAAAGAAATCACTCGTCCATTCTTTACACTTCTGTGTCTCACGTTCTAATGCTACTCGTACGCCACAAGCACTGCTCTCAGCACATCATCAATTTGTTGCACTGATCAATCGATAAAAATCGATATCGACAGATTCAATATGATCCTGTATTCCCACGCTCAGTCGTCCTGAATTTGGCATCGTTTTTAATACCAACATCTTCTTCGCTGTTCTTCCATTGGTAGATCGACGTCTGACATTAGTTCGCGATGTTGAGGCCAAAGTTTCAGATGGAAAGTTTTCACTGGATGTACTTGTCTGGCTTGAACCTTCCGGCGGAATTGCTCAATTTTTCGAGGAAGCGGTCGTTTCTCAAAACAGTCGTGATTTTGTAGGGTCTCATAAATTTTGGACGTAGTTTGAGACTTGGACCGAATTGAGTCCTTTGTATTGCCACGACATCTTCAACTTTATATCTTCTCGCTGGATTTCAATTGTAGGTCCTCCGATTTTCCTCTTGTATCTTGGATATATTCTCTTTCGCCTTGTGCATAATTCTTTCTTCTTGAAAAAGTGTCACTTCTTCTTTTTGGATAGTATCGCGCAGTTCGAGATCTTCTCTGAGGAGCATCTTTCGCTCAATGAACAACTCACATGGCGTGGTTCCAATGCTTCAATTGAAAGATGAATTATGTACTGCTATCTTATCAACATGTTTATACCATTCTGCTGATTTTGGAAGAGATAACTTCGTTAACAACGAAATGATGCGATTGACACGTTCTACTTGTCCATTTCCTCGTTATAATCAACATGTATTCGATTTTTTTTTCTTCTATAGTAGTATTCTTGGAATTCATTCGAAGTAAAAGTTGTTCCTCGATCAGATATAATGTCTTGGGTTACTGAAAACGCCTGCTTCTGTAACGCCTGCTTCTGTAATGATTCATCACTTCTTCAGTCGTCGTTGTCTTCGTAGAATAAAGCCACATGAATTTCGTAAATGCATCCACTATGGCTAAGATGTATGCATAATTCTTTTTAGTTGACGGGATCGGCCCCAGAAAGTCTATATGTCTCTAGTGGTAAATCGCTCTTATCCGATGGTTATAGTAACCCTTCAGCCTTACCGCTTTTCTTCTCTGCAAACAATGCATGTAATTGTTTATAACTTGTTGTACTCTGTGTTTCATTTGAGGAAACCAAAATTTTTACTGTAATTGATATTCGGTATTTCTCTGTCCGAAATGGCCTCGTTCATATGCCTACAGTATTATCAGGTGACCTCTTACTGCATAGTTTTTGAAATCGCTAGTAATAAATTTCTAAGATGCTGCTTATATAATACTCTGCTCGTCAATACATAGTCCTGACATTTACATTTCTGTTTCATAGATTCCAAGATCTCTTGAATCTAATTGCGCGCGTCTGATTTGTGTAGCATTATGTATTCTTTGTATATTTAAAGCATTCCACAGGATTTCGATTTAGTACGTCGGCATGATGCATCGAGGTTCCTAGTCCATGTTCTATCTTATAATAAAATTCTTCGATTTTCAAAGATGAGTCATCCGTAAACATGCGTCCCTTTTTGACATTGTCTGTATGAACCCCTTATAGTCTGTAACTATGCGAAAAGGGATGTTCAGAAAGTATATTCTAAACTTCCGTAGCGACTAATTACTCTGAGTACTTCAAGCTCGTAACTCATATAACATTTTTCTGCTTCCGTAGTTTTTCAACTGGCAATATATCGGATCAAGGAAATTGTCTTCATCATTTTTCTGCAACAGGATGACCCCAAGGCTGTATCGGAATGCATTCGTGTGAAATTCAGTTTTAACGGTTAACGGTCTAAAGATCTTCAGTACTGGATCGCTTATGAGTTCGTTCTTTAACATTCTTCAACTCGAACACTTGTTTATGTTCCACTTCAAATTTGAACTTGATTTTATCTTTTAATTTTTATGATAACGGTCGTGCTATTAAGGCGTAGTGTGGAATAAACTTGCGGAAGTACCTCGCTAATCCTAGAAAAGTTTGGATTGCTTTCGTTATTGTTGACTCAGGAAACTGAGTTACTGCTTGAATTTTTTTTATTTGATAGTTCACTGTGCCGTTTTCCACCATGTGTCCAAGATATTTTATTTGGACAAATAAGCTGCTCTTCTCCCAATTAATCTGTAATCCAAATTGGTCGTGAGTAGAACTTGTTTTAATCTCTCTAGACATTCGGTCTCGTCTTTGGCCGGAATGATGAGATCATTCAAATAGATCATTACCACGTCCTTCGCCGTAAGTTCGCGGAATACTACTTTGATATGTTAAAAAATGGCGGGCGAATTGCATAATCCGAAAAGTACCAAAAATTTATATTGGCCATTTGGAACTATGAAAGACAAATATTTGATGCTGTCTTCTTCTATTGGAAAAATCCATCTTTGAAATTCAGAATGCAATGCACTTTCGCTGCAGACAGTCTAGCTGATCTTCTACGATTGGGAGTGGAAAACAATCCCTCATCATCCTCTTATTTAATTGTCTGTAGTCGACACATAATCTTGGTTCTCCTTTTTTTTCTAGGACTATCGGGCTTGCATACTCTGAAATGTTTGGTCGAATAATCCCTCATTGTATCCAATTATTGATAATCCGATTCACTGTTTTTTGTTAGCCTATCAACAATCTCCGACGACCTTGGTGCACGGATACTTCGTCTTTCAGAGCAAGATCCTCACGCCTATCTATCTTCGATTTTTCGGGATGATATTCTTTTACCAACTCGTAGCTATATTCACAAAGTTTTTTCTTTTATATATTCTTTTATATATTCTTTTATGTATTTTATATGTGTGGAAGTAAGAATTTCCGATCTCTTCTCTTCGTCGTGTTGTACATTAATGCACATTACTTCTGCCCAGCATCCTGTGTTTTGAACTGAATTGTTTATTTTCGTCTTGCTTGATGTTTACAGATCTACACTAATAGTTCGCCTCTTATCAAATAACAAGTGATCAAGTGGTTTGAAACTACTTATCAAAGGATAATGTTAGAATTACATCAATGACTACATCCGTCGAAAATCTTCCCAACGTGTTTTGGTTCGATGAGCCTACACCATCAAATTTTATTATCGAATTTTCTTGCCGAAATGTCGACATCGCTCGACATCACATCTACGTTTAATTCTCCTTGCGTGTGTCCGCCATTATCGCTGTCATTGTCGTTGTTGTTGCCGCCATTAACATCTTTCGCTCTTCTTCGCAGCGTCGCCTTGCTGTTCATCTTTGGCAGATCTAACTGCTCAAGTCTTTGTGTTATCTCCCCGGTTGCTACTTCGTCTATCATGATATCTGTGGCCGCCTTGCCCGACAATATCTTCCTAGTCACTACACATCACTTTATTGTGGAATATGCCTCTTGCTTCCTCGATGCGATTCGTCCCGTGTCATAAATTATTGCACCGCTAGATTTCTAATCGCGATCCCGGACGAGACCCCAAATGTAGGATCGCGAATTCGAGTCGCTGGACTCAAGCACGAAAAATAGTAAAAAAAATCACTTGCCGTCTGTTCTTTACACCTCTGTGTCTCACATCCTAATGCTACTCGTGCGCCACTGCTCTTAGCGCTCTATCGATGCACTGGTCAATGCACGGATCGCTTGATATAAGAATCGATATCGATAGAATCAAGATGATCCTGCATTTTCACATATTTATATATGAAACATTTTTTCCTGGATATATATTTTTTCGATTCTTATTTAAGGGTCCATTTCATCTTGTGGTTTGAAAAAAAATGATTTTTTTGGGAAAAATAATGAAGATACATACTTTATTGTTTTCACATGTTATTTATTATATTTTTCTCTTTAATTTTAAATTTTATGAAGTCAATGTATTAACTGTTAATCTTCATAAAGTTTCAGGAAAGAAAGAAGCCTCTCTGACTTGAATATAATATAATGTCAGAACAGAAGTACTGCATGTCGCACAAGTCATCTGAAGAATTTAATTAACGAATTTTCTATTTAGAAAAAATGTCTCTATTGAATAGACTATGATAATTGACTTTAGATAAAAATTAACAAAATAACGGTTATTTGAAAAAAAGTTTAATTTTTTTACCTTAAATTATGTGTTCTTGTTTTTGCGATAAGAAAAGAGTATCATTGATATTGATATGATTGTTTATCCAGTAGAAAATACATTGTTCTATAATCGTGCAAAAATTGAAAGCGATAGATTTTTGCTCACTTCCGTTAGATGTTGTTTTAAGAAAAACACGTTTAAAGTTTACTTTTTTTATTTACGCCTATAATTGCCCTGTTAAGGAGCACACAATATTTTACACACTTGAGGCTATCAAATTATGAGATTAATAAAGATCATAATAAAGATTTTTCAATTTTTTTATCTCAGCAAAGTGAATTTAATATTTAATATTTATATTCTTAATATTTTTGTAATACTTTAATACTATTGTTTTAATACTTTTATGTAAATTAATTTTTATGTAAATTAATACAAATTAACATTAAAAGCAGCGTATAATTGTATTTAAAGTATATATACATACATAATTGCATACTAATTGCAAGTGCATTATTAATCAAGAAAAGAAGATTAAAAAAAGTTAAGCATTAATACGTCCTTTATTAAAAATATTTATTAAAAATATAAAAACAAAACCATGTACAAAAGGATTTATTCTCGAGTTATTCTTTTTTAATAAGAAATCATTATCCCTTTTTTAATTATGTTATTAAATTATATTATATGTTAGTACATCTTGTATAATTAGTTGTATAATTAGTAGATATCATACATAATTACATAAACAATTGTATTAGTTTACAATTGTATTAATTACGTATACTAATATAATATAATTAATATAATTCTAATTAGGTAAAAAATTATATGCATTTAATTAATTTAATACATAATTTTAGATTACTTGTCATTTCATTCTATTATGTAACTTCCATAGATAATTTCTCGCCTTACATAAATATATTCATACTTGCTTTTTCCATGATATATGATACATGCTTTTTCCATGATATATAATAATATGAACGTTAATTAATTAAACATATGGAACATTAATCAATCTATTTTTTCTATCTCTTCGACATTAAGTCCTCCGGCAAAATGACGAGAAATGAAGATGTTAGTCGCGAAAAGCAAGAAAAGCAGACAACGAAAGAACTCGCAAAATTTCTTTTCATTTGCATTATTACGGTAATGAAACTGAAAAGCCGGAAAATGTTGGGCTTTTGTCACAGAGGAATTGTCCGCCTGGTCCATTCATTGATTACGTCGGTAGACGGGGTATACGCGGTAATATCTCAGCTAATCCACCCTAAAGATAATGAGTGTGGTGGCTTTACCTTTCTGTTTGTTGCTTTAAATTTCTCAGTATAACTGGACGCTGTGAATTGCGCCTGTCTACTTATAACGAATAACGAATCGTAATTATATATCACTGATTTTGATATTTTAAAGTATATGTAATATATTTGTAAAATTAATTAACTTATTAGAAACTTATCACATATTTATTATTTATCTGTAACAATTAGATAATTACATTAGTTTAATTAAATGATTTAGGAAATTGATTTAATTTCTTGTTAAACTTAAAGAGCTAAATATATATGTATATTATATATATGTATACAACACAGGGCACATTTTAATCGTCCTAAGCGAATATCTCAGAAACTAAGAGAAATACAAGAAAAAATTTTATATGAAAGTTGTAGGTTTTCTTGGGAAAAAAAAGATGGAAATAACGGATTTTAGATAGAGGGGCCATTACCAAGGTCATCACATCAGGTCAGAGTCAGCATGAATTTTTTAAACAGAATTTTTTAAACCCCCCATTTTTTATTATATATTCTTATAGCACATTTTGAGAGCTTTCCAAAACACTATAATAAAATATTTTTCCATGAAGTAGTTTTCGAATTATAAGATTGAAGGTTACAGTACCGCCGGCATTAGCATTACCCAAGGTATCCGACCGACGATAAAAACTTCTTGAATGTTGTTTACAATCATGATCTAGATAATCTTAATCTTAATCGTTTGTCAAGATCAAGGCCATTGAAAGTTGTTCCTCTTATTTCTATTTTTGTTAAAAATTCATTTTTACGTAAAAATAAAAATAAGCAGGATTGGCAAGTACTGCATTATTTATAACATCGCTATAAGTTATTTTTTTCGATAATGAATAAATAATGAATATTACATTTTCTTTTGAGTAACTTTCATGGTAGTGCAATTATATTTGCGGCTAACAGTAACGATTTCATTAGTTACTTTTATCGTTTATTTTTAACTTACATAAAAGTTTAGTTGTAAATATAGTCTTATAAAACAAAGAAACACGATCTGATTGGCTGTCTAACTCATGTGATTACAACGCCTTTTTTTATTATATTCACAGTTCATACATATAGACTCCATTAACTCTCTATGTATAGCATGTAGTGATGAGATCACGTGAGATTCTATGCTTCTTGTGGAAAAAAGATTATATGATATAATTTTTATAGTATATAGTATATTTTAGAATATATTTTACTACACTTTTTTAAAATAAAATTTTTTCTATGTCATATCTCAAATATATGTATTTATTAATTAATATATGTATATAATTAAATATATGTATATAATGCAAATTACAAGCAATATTATTTCTTATTATAATATAATCTTTATATTATCTTTAGAGTATTCACGATAAATCATTCGTATCTTGTTTCTTTTCTTTGAAATACTGCATCTAACTAAATCATTCTTTCTATCCTTTCCTTCTTTCTAAATATATAACTTTATACTTATTTTTAAAGATGTTAAAAAATATATAAGAATATCTATTCATAATTTTTATATATTTGCAAAAATTATAGAAATTAACTCACACACAAACATCATACACTAAAAGAAAATTGTATACGTTAAGAGTTAAACGTACAATTTAAAGATATCTTATTAAAAGTAATACGAAAAATAAATTTAAGTATTAAAATTGCAAAAAATACAGTATATATTATGTGATATGACAGCTATTTCATTCATGAAATAGTTGTCATATCACATAATATATATTGCATTTTTTGCAATTTTTACTAATGTTTACTATAGACACATATTTTTTTAGCTCTATTCCTCTACTAAAAAATAGAATTTTGAAATTTTTTTTATGTTTACCGCCAAAATCTGTATATAATATTATATTCTATTAGTGTCAAGAAAAAAGTAACGAAAAAAAAAACGATTCTTTACATTTTGAGTAACGATAATGGTAATAAGTTACTTTTGCAAATCAATAACGAGTAATGATAACGAGTTATTTTTATGAGGAAACGTTGCCAATCCTGAAAATAAGAGATATAATCACCAATGGTCTTGATCTTGACAAACTTTATCTAGATCATGATCTTGAATAATATTCAACAGGTTTTTCAACAGCTATCAGTCGGACACCTTGGATAATGCTAATGCCGGCGATATTGTAATCTTTAAGCCTTGTAACTCGAAAAGTTTTCATGAAAAAATATTTCATTATAGTGTTTTGGAAAGCTCTCGAGATGTGCTACAAGAATATATAATAAAAAATAGAAGTTCTATTTAAAAAATTCATGTTGACCTTGATCTTGATAGTGCCTCTCCCCACTATCCAAAATCCGTTATTTTCTACCTTTTTTCCCCCCAAGAAAACTTACAATTTTCATATAAAATAGTATTACAATAAAACCGGCCAAATTAGAACTAATACATGATTGTTATCTGTGTTCTGTTGTACAAAAAAATTTCCTTTCTTTTTTATTCATACTATATACAATAATTGATCAACGTTTCGGCTGTTCTTTACAGCCATCTTCAAGATAATCCACATAAAAATCCATTATTCTCAATAAATAAATGCAAATGCACTTCCAAAAATCTTAAGTGGATTCATGTTCCTTATTGAATTGTGAGCATTCTTCTTAAGTGTCTTGTCCTAAAGATGGCTATAAAGTGCAGTCAAAACGTTGATCAATTATTGTATATAATATAAATAAATAGAAAGGGAAAACAATTTTGTTGTACAACATGCACAAATAACAACCATGTATTAGCTCTAAAAATCTGCCCGGTTTTATTATAAATTTATTTTGATTATCGAAAGCTATATAAAAATTTTTTTTACTGTCGCGTCATATAAAATTTTTTTTTATATCTCTCTTAATTTCTGAGATATTCGCCTAAGGCGATTAAAATACCACACCCTGTGTAACATTGGATTAGGGAGAAAGTCACTTTAAAAAATGGTAAAAAGACATTTCCCCATCAACATCTTCGTTGAAAATGATCAAAATTTAAATTTAAAAAAACAGTTTTAAAGCTTGAAATCTCTACTTTAAAATAGTCACTATATTTTTTGAATCTATGTGAGTTTTGATTTTTACATATAGAAAATTACGAGATGACAGAAATGAAAAATTTTCTTTTTACTTTATGAGTCTATAGCATGACCAAAAAAATTTAAGCAAATTTTCGATTATCTATTGAAAACTTGAAATTTATCCTACAAAATTATTTTTTTTTTATGTTTTTATGATTTTTTATTTTTTATTTATACATATATATATATATATATATATATATATATATATATATATATACACTCGTGGATTAAGTAAAAACTCTGACCTTATTGTTCCTAACTCCATTAAAAATCATTATATCGCAATTAAAATATACAGATTCTTAAAGCTGAAACGTTGCTCTGTTAAGAGATATAATTACCAATTTTTTAAAAATAAAATATATGGATTATTAAAAAAGTCTTTTTACCAACTTATAAAATATAATTTTTTTCCCAAATACAATATATTGTACATACACTACTTAACAAAATTAAAGCATCACCTGTTTCCTGCAAAACTAAGTAAATTTCGAAATAGAATAACTTTATCAAAAATCATCGAATCGAGCTTTTTAAAAAAGCACTTTAAAGCTTGAAATCTCTACTTTTCAGTTCGGTACTTTAAAAAATTATTGATATTTCATAAAGTTACACAAATATAAATGAAGATGCAATAGATCTCAAAATTTTTTACGAAGTCATTTTTTTATAGACTTCTGTACGATTTTTTTCACCGAGTTATTCAATGTTGAAGCAAAAACGACTTTTTTTGCTTCAGCTTATGAAGCAGAAAAAGCAAACTAAAGGTAAAGATTCACTCTTTTAAACTGTAAACCGCATTTGTGAACAATTTTTAATTTGTATAAACAGTATTTTTGTGTGAATTTTATTTCACGCTATAAACCTTTGTAAAATTTGTACAAAATACATTTTACAGGTATCCATTTGTATCTGTATAGCTCCATAAAGAATCAATTAAATTGAAATATCAATTACCGAATTTAAAAGTAGAAATTCAAGCTTTAAAATACTTTTTTAAGTATCTGGATTACTTTATCTTGATTTGCCTGCTGCTTCTCAACAAAATTAAAGTTATTAAAAATGACCAAATTCAAATTTCACATTTCTGTAAAAAATGATTGTGAACGATATTCGAAAAAGCATTTTTAAGCCATACAAATTTCTATAATTGTAAGTTAAATTTAATACTTTCTCTTTAAAATGGTTTTTAATCATTATGTTACAATTTTTTTTACTGAGTGACTTAAAGTGAATAGTACATTTTCTAGCCTTTTCCTTCAAAATTTCTCTAAATTTTGCCGCCGATATTAACATTACTCGAGGTGTACCATGGGGAGGAGGGATTACGCGATCGGATTTACATGTGCGTGCGTACCTTTAATTTGCGTGCGTGCCTTTAATTTGCGTGCGTGCTTTTAATTTGCTTTTTTATTGATCTCTGGACGATTTTTTTTCATCGAATTATTTAACATTGAAGCAAAAAGGGTTCATTTTTGCTTCAACGTTGAATAATTCGATGAAAAAAAATCGTACAAAGCTTCATAAAAAAAGAAATTAAAAGTAAAGATTCAATCTTTCGAAAGCTGTAAACCACACTTGTATACAATTTTTATTCGCGCCGTGGAACTTCGCAAATTTCGTAAAAATTTTTAAGATTTGATGCGTCTTCATTTATGTTTAACTTTACAAAATATTATTAAGACTAATTTTTTAAATATCGATCTGAAAAAGATTTTAAGCTTTAAAATGCTTCTTTAAAAATCTTGATATGACAATTTTTAACGAAGTTATTCTATCTCGAAATTTGCAGGGTGGAACAGGTAATGCTTTAATTTTGTTGAGTAATTTATATATACATATATATATATAT
>Ga0157364_1008010_pt1 | contig 10932 bp, 3 predicted proteins | sample AttsexASBM2_FD_111476 | JGI IMG/M metagenome (GOLD analysis project Ga0157364, IMG submission 111476) | Fungus gardens microbial communities from leaf cutter ant in Ribeirão Preto, State of São Paulo, Brazil - Atta sexdens ASBM2 | ecosystem: Host-associated > Fungi > Mycelium > Unclassified ... | reverse complement strand
TCCAATATTTTTTATTATGTCTTTTATTATATTTTATTTGACTATTTATTCATAAATTTTATGAATTCAAATATTTTTTGCTCTCCTGATTTCTACATTGGAAATTTGCTGAAAGATATTATTTGCTTTTTAAAATGTAAATTAATAAATTTGTCAGTTTCTGATTTGTCTTCTAATTTAGTCATCGTGTTCGAAATCACATAATCTATCTTGCCAGAAGACTGATGTAAATTGGTATTCCTTTCAAGAAAATTTGAAACAGTTGATCCAGTAAGAGATTATTCTCCTGTCATAATATTAGCCCCTGAAACTTGCAGAAACTTTTTTGTCTGTTCCAAATTATCAAAGATATTCTCTTTTAAGTGCCTTGCTTCGTGTTTAATGAAGGGGGACGTAGGTGCAAGGGCGGGACGGATTGGGATAAAGTTGAATATTGGGGAACCAACGGAATGAATTGAAGAGGGAAGCGACAGATGATAGTATCAGAATGTAATTGAAACTTTCGCACTGCTGCTCCGTCATTTTTCTGTCTGACATTTGGCGCGACGACGACGACGACGACGACGACGACGACGACGACGATGTTGGTATCAACGGTAACGCCGACATCTGGATTCATTACTTATAGTCTGGCTCAGTTATTACGAAACTTACGATGTCTCGGGATAGCAATTAAGGCTCCTCTCACTTCTATTCTTTCTCGAAACGACATTGTACTAATTAAGCTGCGAGCACTGGAATTTGAAATGAAGTTGGGAACGGTTTTTAAAAGAAAATATTTAGGACATCGAAATTATTTCGATCGCGCCGAGAAAAATGGTGAATCATTCAATAAAAAATCATTCAATATTTATAAAAAAGTGAGACACGTATCATTGCTATATTAATGAAAGCTGAAGATTAAAGAATCTTATACGGAAAAATAATGAATATGCAGAGATGAGTAATTATGAATAAACATGTTGCGAATAATTAATTAGGAGAGAGTATATATGTAGGAATTGTTAGCACATTAATTAATTCAATCGAATACCTTATATTAACTTTTAAATTAAATTAAATGACAAGAGATTTTGCAATTAGATAATGAATTTTCTTTCGCAAACTTTTCTGAAAAGATTGTAATTGTAGATATGTAAAGTCAAGATTTTATTTTAACAAAGTTTTTTTCTCCATAATATGATCAAACGTTTACCTTGTAAACAGTTTTGTAATATTCAAATTTTATAATGACTTATACATACATAGTTGAAATATAAACTTTAATTTTGCAAATAAAAATTTTGTATCTCTAAGAATAAGTATAATATACCTTTTGAAGTTAAGAATGTTGACTGACTGTGATGAAATATATTAAATGCACCATACTGCGCACGAACGCTGCGTAATAATGGCATATATTAATGTCACCGTCTAATTGTGGCGCGATTAATGTACAGATGTATACTGTGGCAAATAATTGTTGCTGCTACATCACGCTATATGATGTTGTTGATAAATTCATTTATTTCAGCATTGAGAGCGTAGTTACTTTCGTCCGAATTTCGTCACAATTACATTGAATATGCAGAAAATATTCGATAATTCTAAATTTTAATGTAACATTTACATTCTCCTTTGATGCATTATTACGTTTATCTATACATAATAATTTAGAAATTTTACATAATTTATATTTTTATGTAGATAATAATGCAAAACATATATATTTGATAAAAATATTAATATAAATTTTTGATGTCTGTATATTTTATATTTGTAATTACTCATTAAATTCTCTATAATTAATGGTTTTACATAATCTAGATTTAATAATAAATAATATTTTATATTTATGTTGTATATAAAGCAGTTTCTTTATTCTCTTGAAAAAAATCTTTAACGAATCATTCATTTAATCATATCACATAATTTTTTATTTATTTCACTCGTTTTTATGCACGTGTGCGTTATTTGTTAATTTTATTTCAATGTAACCTTCGAAAATGTCAACAGCTTAACAAATTATTTCAGCGTTCTATGATTTTTGATTGTTATCGGTACAAAAATGGTCAGATCAATGTCGAAATAGGAATGAACGAGAATGGATATCGATAGAGAAATTAATCGTTTCCATGAAGATCTCACGTCATCGCGTTTTACAACAATCTGCAGGATCACTCTCACAAAAAAAAAAATAATATCCGAGCGAGAATATGTTATCCCATGGTCGATTTTTCACGCTCGCACATTCGTTTAAGGTCGTCATATATGTACCAATTTAGAAGCATAAGTGTAGCGTATGAGCTCAATAACAAATGGTTAGAGCATTTTACATGTTCTATCAAATAATAGAACAACTTATATTTGGTACGCTATTAGTCATGTAGCTTATACGTCATGCTGTCAAGGCAATTTGTGCACGATATCGCGTGTTAAATACACACGTGCTATTTGTCAGCCGGCTGAAACATTGTTGCATCGCTTTAATAATAATTTCGCGGTTACAGTGGCATGCTCGACGGTGACGGTGAAAAAGTGTCAGGCGGCTCTACGCACCCTGCAGGCTTTCACTTTCTTCCGACCGACGTGCCTCTGCAGGGAGCCGCATGTCGATCCGGACTGCAACAGCTTCCAGAACTTCCTATTCGATCACCCATGCGACTACGTGGAGTGGAAAGGTAAGAATCTATATTTGCGATGAAATAAAGTTAATCTTCAGTTACACATGTATATGTATAGGATTTATACAATTTTTTGACGCATACACAATATGTAGATTGACAGTTACGTACTGTCAATAAATTGACAGTTTGATTATATTTTCAACAATATTTCCAATTCTTTTCTAACCGGGTTGTAGTAGCAAGAAGTCAGAATACATCCAATTTACACCGTTAAATATCAATAGATCAAATCAAGTTCTTAAGTTGAATATCCTTTTGTTATTTTAACCAAGTGACAAAATGTATTATTTCAATACAACTGATCAATACGAAACTGAAAATTGGACACATCAAAGTAATCCAATTTCAGTCGAATTACTTAGTTTCAAATAAACAGTATTTATATTAACGTATGCACTTAATAACTAATAAATTAAATTTGAGTCAAAGTGATATGTTGAGTTATATGTCACTTACTTCTTCGAATTAAATTTTCTAACTCCATTATCTACAAGTAATCATACTTTTATGATCTTAGCTAATTTTATTGAAATTTCATTACATTTGTAATAAAAAATAATAAGCACATATTTTTTTATATCTACAGCAATAGTGCAGTTTTAAGAATAAAAGTTACTCCTTTTATTTATAAATAATAGAGTGATCTGACATTTGATTTTTCATGGAAATGTATATTTTTTAAGGCATCCGGGGAGAGAGAGGTTCAGTCGAATTTGCATGTTTAAGATGTATTTCTTTTAGTACTCATTTTGAAAGAAATAGTAAGAGGATCGGAAGCTATTAAGCCCATGAAATATAAAATAAGCTAATTACTAGATCATGTTTCTGTGATAGAATAAAATTAAAAATTATTAAATATTATTATTAAAGTCGTTTTTTTACTAATATTAAACACATGCTTTTAGAATCTTTAAATGTATACTTTTTTTCTTCTACTTTTGAATTCAAATATACCACTTATTTTGTACTACAATTTAACTAACCTAAAATATAACCTAAAATAAATCTCCTTTTTGTCCTACTTTTGAATATTGATATTCTATTTTTGTACTACTTTTTAATCAAGAATGTCCTAGTTTATCCAGGTTAGGTCCAATAATTAATTAATACGTTGTATTTAAGCTCATGTGAGACGCGAGAAATATCACAGTTAAGAAAAGATAAATCTAAAAAAATTTTTTTTTAATAAAGAACAAAAAACGAAATGGGAAGATGCTTGCCACTTAATCATTGATTATTCCTGTATTAAAGGTTGTGCGAAGAACAAGATCATATTAGGTCGCTATATTGGATCTGCTATTTCAAAGTATATAATTTCTACATTGAATTTATTTTCAGCATGAAAACCTCTGGTCATTTCAACTTTGAAATTCAAAAATAATTCTAATATCTAAGTTTAAGCGAACGAGTTAATTATTCATTTGTAAATACAGGATAATTTTTACTTTTAAAATTGCCATTTCCATTACCGATATAAAAAAAAATACATGCCTATTATTTTTGACTACTCTACAAATGTATCGAGTTTTAATAAAATTGATAAATATCATAAAAATAAAATTATTTGTTAGTTAAATTAATGACGTATTGGATACATGAGAAGTGGCGACTTACATAATAATTATTTAAATTAATTGATTCAAATTATGTAATTTGATATCATATATGAATTTAACAATACAAGTATTAGAAATTACTTATAGTCATTGTTAAGCTTGCATGATTTTTAAAATTCAGAGTAATAAAATTCTGGATAAATCGATTGTAGGTGCCATTCGGGCGTTTTTTTTTTAAAGCGAATCGACGAAACAAAAGCCCGGAACGATATCTTCGCACCCACCATTCTACGTAACTTTGCTTCTACGAGCTTCATTGTTGATATTCCCAAGGGCTCACTCATGCGCGCCACTGAGTCTTTTGAGCTTTTCCAAATGATTCATGGATAATTCCCGATGCACTTCTTTTCATTCGCTTCATTTCTTATCCATTACTTTTTTGCATCTTCAACCCACTTCTCGTCCCGGAGAGAATCGTTGTCTTCAGGAAAGCACTTTGCAGTTCTAATATCGGTTGAGTTACCTTTGAGTTCACTGGGATGAATCAATAATCTATTATATACTTTATATTTGTCGCATTATTGGTTTTTTGATTTAGTTAATATAATATACTTTTTTAATAAAAATAAATCAATCCGCCTTCTAGTTTAACTTAATAATATATGTATTAATATAAATTCTCTCTAAAATTAAAGAAAAGAAGAAGTTTTCTTTATTTAATAATTGACATATGTTGTCAAGGTCATGATTCTGAGTAACTTTGTCTTAACAACTAAATATTTAGAGTTAAAGTGTGTAAATTTCAGTACAAAATCTTGGAAGACAAACTCCAATAACCTTAATCTCAACATATCCAACAGATTCCAGCCGTTCCTCGCTATTCGTTAAAAACTTATTAACAGTCAAACTTGAAAATTATTTCCCCACTTTGAGTGGAAAATGCGATGACTCTCGACAGAAGAGGTATAGGGCAAACCGACAGAAGTGCGACTTTTCACACAAAACGAGATTCCCCAATTCTCTCGCTGCCTAAGGGCACATGACTTTTCACGTGAAACGAGGTCTATCTTACTTCTCGCTCGCCCCATTTATATCCATCTCCTATATCCCATATCTATCTCCTTCTTATATAAATAATTGACAATTCGGACGTGTATATGTATAACCACGTTTAGTACCGTTTAGTAGAATCAGATAGAATGTATATTTTATTTTATCTCTAGAGCGCTGTTCAGTATTATCTGCTGTAATTTTTATAATTCTTAGAATATTGATATAACATTTTAGAATTGGACAAAGAAATGTTAATATTTTCAAAAATATAATAAAGCAATTGATGTTTTGTCTTTCCAATGTCCCTATAATTACTGACGGTTAAATCAATTACAATAAAAAGTTAAGCTTGATCATCGAGTTACATAGATCAAGCTAAATTGTGAACACGCATAAATGTAATTCAAGTAATAAGTTGTGCAATTAAGCCACTCCAGATCGCGGCTTAATTACATTTATCTTGCCGAAAGCCGGTCATACGAAAGCGCGGCAGATAATGGAAATGCTCCCGCCGAGCAGCCGGTGCCAGGAAGCTACCAAACCAGGAAGCTTCGGCACTTAATGAGATTAAATTCGCTCTTCCAAAAAAAAAGAAGCGGAAGTAAGGCCGCAAAAAATTAGCTCGTGAACTGTACGCTAAACTGTATGTTATGTGTAAAGTAATACAAGTCAAGTGGTAGATTTCTAAAATTTTAAAAGCTTTAAGACCAGCAATTTTGAAAATTTTTAAAAAGATTAGTACATTCTCGCTTAATATATATGATTATAAACGTTTAAGAAGATTTCGAGAAGTACAATATGTTCTTGAAAAAGCAGAATTTTCTCGACTTCTTTTAGTTTTGTTAGCCCACGTATTTCTTTATGTAAAATTAAAGATTTTGTGATAAGTATTGTGATAAGTATGTAGTAGTGTATAACAATGTGTCAATGGCACGCAAATCGTATATGTGTAAATTTTATTGAATAAAATAGATAAAACAATTTTAGGATCTTTTTAGAAGAAAGTTGCGAAAGGAATTTAACCCGAATCATTTGGAGTATTTTTACACTTCATTTGCATCGGTGTAAAAGAGTGGATTGATTATAATATCATTTTGTACGGATATTATTTAACGTACAATTTTTCTTTTTAATAAATATTTTTTATAAACGTTTAAATATATAATTCTATTAAAAAAATTTATTATTATACTATTTAAACGCACAAAATTATATATTATAACAAAGTTACATTATTTAAAATTTCTATTTTTTTTTAGAAATATTATTATAATAAGCTATTTAACTTGTTTATTCCGTTTAACATTTGTTTGACTTCTACTTATTTTTTTTTTTAGAAAATTGTAATTAAATCCATATTTATAATATTCTTAAATACTAATAATGAATATGAAAATAATTAATAATATACAATGTGTTGTTATAACCATAATAATTTTACTTAGAGAATTAAAACACGTCGGGTGATTGCTTACGTCTTACATAAAAAATGAGTGACTACTCCCGAGTTAAAGAGAGCGGAAACCGGAAACCTTGAGTGCTACTTTTTAGAAAAGCATAATTGTTTACGAATTATATATAAAGAACTTTATACGTGTGCTGATGTTGTTGCCAATTTTATTTTTCAGTTTATATTTTTATTAAACTTATATTCTTTATAAATTTATACAGAAAATTGTGTGAGTATGTTTTTACCATAAATAATTTCCTTGTTAAAAATAATGCTGAGATTACGTAAAGCGTATATATTGCGCGTGATGTATTATTTTATCCTTGTTTAATATTTGGTGAACAACAAGGATGAAATAATATAGCCATTGTTTCAATAATTTTGTTTTATTTATTTTATTAATGTTAACTTTTTGAAGAAACATTCACTTACTTTCTCCGATGATTATCTTTGCAGATAAAGATCCATATCCGATAGATGCATTGCCGACATGCAATCATGCGCTTAATACTTGTCTACGTGGGAAACCTTGCAATCAGATCTTTAAGGATTTTAAAACTAACTGCAAGACTCAAGAAGGCCAGTGCAAAATGGAGAATCGGTAAGCGAATTAACACTTTTATATTTGTCTTTTTATTTATTAATACTTCTCGCGGTTCTATATTCTCGTTTAAACCGTAATATTGTAGGGATAAAGCACAAAACCAGATCCATTTGAATTAAAAAACTAAATTTGCTGTAATAAAATGATACAAATGTTTACTTTGAAATGGAGAGACATATGATAGAAGATTTAATTGAAACTCGATAAACGAGCTGTAGAAACATATATATTTATATCTTCTTTTATTTATCTTCCTATATTAAACTACAATATGACAATAACATTACTTTGTGATATTACGTACTTATTTAATATAAAAGTTTACACGGTTTTAAATAAATACAAATAAAATATCTTATTTTATGCTGTTGTAACGAAATTATATTAAAAAGTCGTTATTTTACGAGAGAGAATTAAAAAATAGAATGTTACGTTATAGAACAAATTAATTTTATTATGAATATAATCTATGACGGTACCACATGCGGTACTGAAAGCCAGCGTCATAGTGAATAAATAATTGTGTAATTGTATCATTCAGAATTTAAAACGGAATTCGTTGGTATATATTCCAACATACAGGAAATTTTCGCTGATTGTGTTGTACAACTAATTTAATAGTGCACGCAAAATTTTCACTTTGATTATCTCAAATGACTGCGAAGCTATCTCTACTAGTATACTTCATTCCCGCGTTCTCTTGTAGATTTTTGTTTCAAAACCTGCGCAAGAGAGAGAAAATTAGTTACACTCGAGTTAGTTAAAGTAACTCGTCGCGAAAATTAGTTGCATCACCAGCGATAAATAATCTAAAGTAGTGAAGGGCAGTTCAGTAGAGTATTCGCGAAGACAAACAGTACGCCGATGGGCGCGCGGTTAATTAATTGTTTGCATGTAATTAACTCGTAGGAACAAAGCAGGGGAATTGTCGCGCGGGCCGTGAGCATCGACGGTAAATTACATTTCCCACCGTAGTTTTAAAAGTTGCGCCGCGTTCTCTCGTTTTATTTTGCCGCGGAATTCCCGCGGCCACTTTGTCCCGATCCCATTAAACCTCGAGATACGAGCCTCTCTAGTCTAGTATCGTAACTCTGTCGAGTTAACACCGACGCCGGAGTCTGCTAAACTTTTGAGATCGGCCGCGAGTATCCAAGAGCGTACCTAAAGTTGCAATCTACTCAAGCATAGACGACAGTTTATCGAATTGTTATTTTTCTGCGCTTTCTGTGAAAAAAATTTTTTAATGTTTTTTTTAACGAAGAAATCTAGGAAATATAAAATACTTTCAAAATATCTATTTTTTAAAAATTTGATAATTTTTTTGGATTTGAGATTAATGTAAAAACAAATATTTTTTTTAATAAAAAAGTTTTAATTTTAATATATATATATATATATATATATATATATATTACATATGTATATATTACATATGTATATATACATACATGTAAAGATTAATTCAGAATATATTTAATGTATTAAAGTATTTTATAATAAATTCACATGTATAGAATCATATACAGATTAAAATTATTTTTGGTTTTTTTTTAAATTTTATTTTAAAAAATTTAATTTTAAAATTTTATTTTATTTAAATTTAAATTTAAATTTAGAACGGTAGACAGATTTGGATGTGCTACTTTAAAACTTGCGGCGAGTATTGTGAAGAGTACGAAGGATACGAGCAATATATCATTCAGCTTTCGTCGAACAACAGTCTACTCTCCGTTTCCGTTGTAAAGTCATTAACGGGAACGCACGTACGCATTTTTAATTATAGTTTTCTGGTTAGAAAGAGATAGCTAGAAGTTTATGAGCGATTTTTCGCAATGTTTAATAACTTCATACTTTCCTATCTTCAGTCTTATTTACGTATAAATATTAAGATAAAATTATCGAAATCGCATCACATGGAGACTTATAACTGAGAAATTATAAAGACAATTCTTAAATTTTTTGTTTTATGTTTATATTCATCTTAATATTTAATTCCCATCTGTGAAGCCATTGTTATTTTTATCGTATTCCTTAATTCGATCAAAATTTTGAACGGATAAATGACATTAGTAATTTTATTATATCCACTTTCGATATAATAACAATATATAATAGTTACATATAATATAACCATCAATGAAATTAATAAAATAAAATGGATGTGTAGGAAAATTAGTTTTGCTAAATTTTTTGTGCACTCCACACACAGCTAATTGATAAATTAAAATTCATATCATTCTTTGATTCCCACTAATGTTCTTCATATAGCTGCTTTTTTTGATGAAACATCAATATACTCACTACCATTAAAATAATGTGTGAAAATTAGCCCATTAATCATGTAACCAAGCAACACGGATGTCGCAAACGTTAAAATTACTCGAAAGTATCGTGGAAAAACGCTGGACTATATTAGTCGGAAGTAATCGGCGAGTGCGCTGCACCTGCATGCAAAGCCACATAATTTCCTTCGTGGAAACGAATTAGCTCGCTACTTTGCCATCTTGTTCCCTTCTGAGAGTGAAGAGAATGAAGAGAAGACGTATACATATTATAGGTCAGCTCAATCAATTTTGTTTCATAAAGTAAAATAATAAAGTAATTTCAATATAAAATAATAATAAATTAACGGAACAACAGAATTTTAGAGAGGTATTAATGGTAGATTTGATAAGCTGTATAATTTCTTGAAAATAATCATCTGTAAAACTTGTTCTTTTATATTTCCACTACGTTTTTAATGTAGATGTAATTTAATTCTAGTATTAATATTATAGGTATATCAATATAGGTGTACGAAACAAGCCTAATATATACAAAAAGTTAATGTCTAGAATGAAACAACAACATTTACAATTTAGTACGAAATTATTTCGTAGAAATAATCAACATTTCATGATAACTGCATTACTAAAATATGATAATTTTTCTTTAACTTGAAATTGATTCTTTCTTTTCATGTTTTTCTTTCACAATATTTTAATATATTCAATATTCCCGTTAATGAAATTATTTTAAAAAATTATAAAGTGAAATTTATTTGAATTTATATAATTTAAAAATAGATTTTTGTCAGCATTTAAATTTAAATTTAAATATTTCAACGTGAATACTTAAAAAATAATCTTCCTATAATTAGGTTTTTATTATTTATAATTAAAGTAACAACATGCTTTATCACTAGTACGTATATCAATGTGTATATTATACATGTACAAGTTTGGAAAATAATGATAAAATCTTTTGCATAGGGGCAGAATGGACTAAATTGAAAAGAAAAGTCTTCATTTTACAATTTTTGCAATAATTAACAAGATATTAATTACTAAAAATTGCCGAAAATGGTTGAATTGTTCAATAATTTTTTACTCAAATGCTATCAATTTTACAGAAAAACTGCAACACACAAAAATTGTTTATTTTCTTCTCATAAAGCTCTAAGAATTTTTTCAGAATTTTTTAATACCGTAATATTTTCTCATGTTGGGAAAAATGAGAAAATGCAGTAATAAAAAGTTAATAAAAAATTTTGAAAAAATTCGTAAGGTTCTATGAGAAAAAAATAAACAATTTTTGTCTTTTGCAGTTTTTCTGTAAAATAGT
>Ga0157364_1008008_pt1 | contig 10932 bp, 11 predicted proteins | sample AttsexASBM2_FD_111476 | JGI IMG/M metagenome (GOLD analysis project Ga0157364, IMG submission 111476) | Fungus gardens microbial communities from leaf cutter ant in Ribeirão Preto, State of São Paulo, Brazil - Atta sexdens ASBM2 | ecosystem: Host-associated > Fungi > Mycelium > Unclassified ... | reverse complement strand
TATATTTTTTCTCGCTGATGTCATTCGACTGACTCATTTCAGGAATATGCGATTTAATTTATAATAAAACTGGATTCGCGAAGTTCCTCGATGATCAACAGCATTTTGTTGGCGTGAACATTGTTGCCTGCTCAGTGCGAAGCGTCAAGTAATCGTAGATGATCGACCAGTTGGTCCATCGTTGAGATCATCCCAGTGCACGTAATCGTCGATCGCGTTGTCGTTCAATGTTGAGTGAGGTAATCCCATTCCAGATTTCTTCTTCTGTTTCTTGCGATTGACATCAACAGCGAAATTACGTGTTTGTACGTTCTCTTGCATTATTGCTCAATAATCGATCTGCGAATGATACTTGTGTTTGTGCGCGTTCGTCACTAACAACATGTTCTTGTAGTTGTGCATCGTTTTCCATGTAGAGGACATCGTCGTCGGGAATTCTTTTGAAAATCAACTCGTAAAGACTGGATATTGGCATATCGTATGCCGTCGATAATTATATTGTCCGAGTCATCCACGTTGAAACGTTTATTGCCAAACATCAGCCCATCTTTGTGTAGATAACGCCGTACATGTGATCTATATCGCTGTCTTTATCTTACGTTCCCCTCAGGACAATTTCGACGTACTTTTGACTTAGCATACCCAAGTCGGCTCGTAACGCCTCTTGCGTTTTCAACTGATTTTGAACCTTCGTCGCTAGTGAGTCTTCCGTCATTTCAACAAGTTATCCAATTCTATTGTCGGTACGATTTTGGCATGGGGTGGAAATTATCGGGGGTTATACACGATCGTGCGATCGATTATTGGATTTAAGCAGAATCGTGGAACGCTCAAACGTTTCACTCGCTTCTTCTCCCTCCTCTTGTTCCTCTTCCTCCTTCCTCTCACATTTAAGCAGATACTGCATCTTCGATGCGCGACTCTCTTTTTGTTGCCGCATGCCGGAGCTGTCGTCGAAAAATTGCAGGGCTCGATAAGAGGTTTAAAATGTCGGTCCAACGCAATGCCCTCCTTGATTTTATCGGTCTTCAGAGCGCGATGTTTCTCGCACATCTTTTCGATCTTCCTCGCGATTTTTTCCTCGCGATGTGCTAGCGCACATTTATCATGTTCATCATCTCTGGCTAAGTATCGACAATGACTGTCATGTTACGATACCGCGAATTCGTTAAATCCTTTTCTGCATCGTCCATTTGTGAGCAACCGAATTCCCGCAAAATTCCACAAGTTTTGGTCCCCTTCTTCTTTGTTATACAGTCGTCACGTCCTTTGATTTCTTAGGACGAAGGTATTGCTCCTTTCTATAATAATCCCATTAATCCGCTTCACGACAATAATTTCCGTACTTAGCGTAACCTACGTAACGCATCGGGGAAAGCTGTATTAAAAGATCATTGCACAGTTTACTAAAACACAACACTCTCAGTATATTCTTATAATTTCAATACATACACTTAGTTCTACACATAAGTCTACATTAGTTCCAGTGGTTGCTTATTCATACAGCAAGATTACCTAATCTTATTATATCAATCTCGATAACACTCGCAATTACCACTCGATCTCGTTCACGGTTAACACAGTCAGAAGACAAGTCTCCCCCCCCCCCTCTGTCTTCGCCCGCACGATTTTATCATTCGTCCCTACTCCGCTCGCTTATTTCCTCCCTAATACGCTGTGTTAGTAGCCTCGAATCGCTCGCATCACGAATAGTGCTCATCATATTGCAGGCATTTCTACTTCAGTCTCTAGCTTTTTATACCCTATCTAATTTCCAGATATTCGTCACTTAAATCACTCATTTTTGCATTTAATATTTTAGGGAAATTCCTCACTATCTCCTTGATCCAGAATTTCCGCCCCCTTTCTCACCGAAACTGTTTTTGGGTATTTCCGGTGATGGTCCTCGGAATTGGGCTCTGTTAAGTTTTAGGGGCACCTCTTCTCAAAACGTTAACAGTAACATTTCTCAAAATTCGGCTCCTTTGGGAACGAAACAGTATTTCGTGATAACGGTTTGGGTTAAGGCCAATTTTAACATCTTTTCTATCTTCGCCGAGAACATTGATGGTTTTCGTTTTCCACCATCTTTTCGCGTTCACCGTCAATTTCCGAGTTATCCCCTCTCAGGATTTTCCTGTGATGTCTCCCGACGCTTTTCACCGTACCATAGATATGTTTTCCCATGCCAACTTTTAATCTACTGCGCTTGGCGCTCTTTTGAAAATGGCCAGCCCATCATCTTAGAATTTGCGTTTTGTGCCTCCACTACACTATCCTTATCCTATCACTAATATTCTAGGTTTAATATCTTATATTCTAATGCCCAAAATGAAATACTCCTCATACATCGTATATATATATATATATATATATATATATATATATATATATTGTATATAATTTATTAATTCGTACATAAATTTTATTTATTTGTTCTATACCAATTCTTAATATTGGAACTTATCCTAACTTATATCTGAGACTCTCTATCTTAACCTAGTTTCGCACTCTCACGCTTACTCCTTCTTCAGCTCATTTCAGCGCTGCGCCAAATGAGCTCCGGACTCGAGGTCGGGATTTCGCTTCCAGCTGCTTACGCTTCTCCGCGCTGCCTCCCGCGATTCGCGATTTCGCGTCGCAGTAGTTAATAGCGCAGTTAGTAACGCGTATTATCAACAGTTGTAGCACGAATTATATGCTCACACTACGGACTGTGCGCTCCCGAACGACTATTTAAAGGCGCACGAATTTATGAGATGCGCAGTAGCAAAATGTATCTCGTTGTCATCCTTCCGATATTCGAGACTTGAGCGCCGAACAATTGCAATATATATCGAAGATCGTACTCTTACGCATGTACGGCGATTACATCGAATCTGGGACAAGCTTCCGGAACATGTGAAGGTAGATTCGATCCTATCGTCGCTGCGACGAAAATTACAATCAGCCGTGGCAGGGGATGCACATCGACGGCCCCGCACCTAAGATAAAGGGCTATAGCGAATATTAGCGTCGGGCGACAATCTGTTGAATCGAGCAATGTAACTTCCTTTCGAGTTACATATTTCAGACTACCAATTTTGCGGCCCGGGCATTCGACTTACGAAACGGTTAGCCAAAGGTGACGTATAAATCCGCTGGACGCGGCGTGCCGAGAACACATATTGCGTATTTGCACAGCAATAATCTCACCAATAGACACTTGGCAGAGGTATTAGCCAAGAAGGCCCAGAAACGCATTACCGCGAGTGATTTCGGCTCTGAGCGAGAAATCCGCCACTGCTGGACAGTGATGAAAGCCAAGACCAAAATCAGCATGGACATGAAACCGAAGAAGAAAACAATGAAGAAAAAGGTGACGAAAAAGCGGATACCTTCAACAACGAAACAAGGTAGTGCATTACCGTTTCTGTCAATGTTCAGCGTGTTCGGATCCTTGAGCAGCGAAGCGGCCAGCCTGGTGAAAGCGGTAAACGACAGCAAAGCTACGCGACGTCAGCTCGAAGAGCTGCAACGTCACGACCGCGCGATGGAACAGATTCGCGGACTATATCTCGCTCCGTACAAATACGGACGCGGACTGTATCTCGGCTCGTACAAACGCCGATAGTACGTTGCAAAGAAAAAAAACCGCCAAAGAGATGATAAAAATGCCGTCTAGTACAATTACCAATGTGCAATTGAACGAGCTCGCGAGACGTATGCGCGTATCATACTTTAGAGGTGTTTTCATGCGTAACGCGTTATCGACGGCGCGCGCCAAAACAGAAGCGGCACCGTGAATCTGAACGATTCCACGGGGCCTAATACTCATTGGATAGCGTACGTGAAGAAAAACAACCGCGTCGTGTACTTTGACAGTTTTGATAATCTTCGACCGTTCAAATAACTGATGCGACATTTCGGGAACGGTGCTACGACGACAGAGTACAATCGTATGTCCTATCAAACGTACGATCAAAGCGTCTGTGAACAGATGTGTCTGCAAACGGTAGACGCACGTGAATTTAAAAAGCTCGACGAAGTGCTGTGAAATCTCAGTATTAATCGCTTTTTCTGTCATGTTACTGACATCTTCGTGAGATATGTTCCGTCCTGGCGGCGAATTACTTTCCCTTTATTTATGTTAATAAATGTTAGTTAAACTATTCTAATTTATAACAATTGACAGTTGTTATAAAACCGAATTTAACGCGTTTATTTCACTGATTTTACGTCAGAGTTGATTTTCGTCAAAACTACTAACAAGACTACAAAGATGTTTGTTTAAATTTAGATTTTTTAATTAAAATTATTTTATTCGGGAACAAATCAAAATCGTGTTTTAATTGTTTTTGTTGAATTTATACAATCTCACAATTAGTGAGAAATGATAATGGAATCAATATCGATTCAACACTAAAATCACTAAATTAACGTCGATTTAACATCTATTCCATTGTCATATCTCATTGAGATATTATTAAAAAAATTTTAATTGAATCGATCTCCAATAGATTCATTCAGCTTCGATTTTTAGCAGATCGATTTCAATCAATCCGATTCAAGATTGATTCAGAGATCGATTCAATTAATGGAGACACACATCCCTATCATTAATTATTTATTTCGAAAATTGCAAAATGGTAGAAAACTTTTCGACTCAGTTTTTTATTAGGAATAACACTGTATAATTAGTACATGTTATTTCACATGGACCCTGTATATATACAAGACACTATCGTGTCTCTAGATAAAACATCTATATATGGTATATTACAATAGCATATTCTCTTTGAGATTCGAAATTCTGTTTCAGATGAATTTCGATCCAATTCCAGTCGTACCCCATACAGCACAGAAACTTGTAGCAACATTGCTGCAACATTTCAATGTTGCATATTGCAATATAATGTTGCAGAAACATTGCGAAATCTTCTTTTTGCAATATTACTTCAGCAATGTTGCAGCAGTATTTTTAAAATATTTCCAACAAGAGATACAAATTGACACAAAAATTATCCTGTTCTTGTTCAAAAATCAATAAGAAACAAAGACAAGAATGACACTGTGTCAATTTGTGCCTCCGCTAGAAAGTTCATTTTAAGTATTAAGACTTGTATATATTGATTTGTGTATAATGCAATAAAGAAGGACCTGATGAAGAACATAATGGAAGAATAGGAATTAATCACGTTTACACAGTACACTTAATTGAGTTTTATAACATCTGTAGTTATGAAACTGACTAATCTCAATTATATTCTTCTGAAAAATGACTGGTTAGTTTCTAACTATGAATGTTATTAAATCCGATTAATGTTCATTTTTACTAATATAGATTAATTTTAATCTCAGTTTAACTTATCTTCGTCTTTTTCTAGTTCTAAAGATTAGAAAACTATAATTTATAGATATAAAACAATTAGAAGTAAGGATTAAATATAATGCACAATGAACACAATAATAAGACATAAAATGTATAGACCGTGTTTCGATATGCACAGCCAGTACTGAAAATTTATAATTCACGTTACGTATACTGTAGATTTGGCAGTGTATATCGGAATGTCTATAAAATATAAAGACATAATTAATTATTAAGTCATATTTTATTTGTATTCATTGTATGTTACATTCAACTCCTACTTCTAATTTTTATATTTAAATTAATTTTTTATATTTAAATTTATATAGTAGAAAATCTTATAATAAATATTGCAGTACGTTGTAATATTACAACAATGTTGCTGCATTATTACAATGTTTCTGCAATAATACTGTAAGTACTCCTCCTGTGTGCAAAACCTAATATTGCATATATATTATGTTGTAATATTGCTGCAACATTGCGTATCAATATTTTTAAAATGGACATTTTTACATTGCTGCAATATTGTTGAAATATTGCAGCAATATTTCGCAATATTTTTGCAATATTTCTACAAAATTGCTGCAATATTTCTATGCTGTACGGGACGGAATGACGTGGAATTATGCATATCATGCAACTCGAAGAGGTCCTCAGAAAGAAATAGCACGAAAGATTTAAAGGACAAAGAAAGATTTAAAAGACATATAAAATATCATTTGTTTGATTGTTCTTGATCCAATTTTGAAAAGCAAACATCGCTCGCAAGTTCGGAATAATTTTAGAAATATTTTATTTTTTATATATGTAGAAAATGCGAAATTAAAATTTTATCATTCAAAAACACATTAAACTATCCTTCCTATGGATAGATGCCGATTATGATTTACTCCCCTAAGCATCAATTTAATTCTACGACCTCATTCTTAACATGATGCCCTACTTTATGATTAGACATCTGGGATTATTTTTCTGTGCATGTCTCCAATAAACCACTTCTCGTCACGAACACTGCATTAACTATCCTTTCGCTTATATTTTATTACTTGTGTAAAAAAAATGTACCATAAAGTATATTTTCTTATCGACAAGTGTAAAAGCAATTATACTTCTTCAAAATTTATCTGATATTAAAGACTTCGATCTCTGATTTCTTTCAATTAGGTTTTGGAATATTTCAAAAATTTCACTGAGGTTACGTCGGTCGGCTCTCAAACACGATTTATTAATACTACAATATATTCATTGCTGATACAACATCTGGTCGTATCAGTCATGAATGTAAAAATAACTAACATAGACTTCTAAAAACGAAACATAGACTTCTAAAAATCGAACCCCATTTGTGCAAAAAAACATACTCTACATACAGAGAGAAACCTGAGAGAGGACATGATGGCCAAAATATAATACCAAAATATAATAACCGCAAAATGCTGCAGCGCACTACTACCCTTTGACAAAGTGGATATAAACTACATAGCAACATCAACTTTTCTTAGGGTACATACGGTCACTTTTTAAGGCTGCAAATAATAAATCGATATTTTATTCGTATAATCGTGTTACATTCACACACTGTGGATCAGAAATATTCAGCTTAAATGCGAGTGATGTTTATTTCGCTTGTGCCATTTCCTCCAATGTAGATTAACTTTAATCTCGATTGAACTACTCTTCCTCTTTTTCTAATCTTGAAAAAAAAAGAACTAAAAAAAGACAAAGCATAAATTAAATCGAGATTAAAGTTAATCTACATTCATGGAAATTAAAAGTATTAACATTAAAGTTATATTACATCTTTTTTTTTTACAAATATGCTATTCTATATTTTAAATAATAATAAACTATACGTATATACCATATACATACAGGATGCGTAAAAATCCAAACAAATCGAACAATTTCTTTAAATAAAATGTTTTTAATGAAAAATTAAATATTATAAAAAATCTTTTTATATGGCACTTGAGGAATCCCTGTAGAGCACAATTATTTGATATATCCCCCATTAGCTTGAATAACGACTTCTATTCTCTGAAGTGTTCGCACGTTGTAATGTAGCGCTGTCCATGCTGATGAATGCTGCCTCAATAGCTCCTTAATAACGTCATATTGAGATGCCAAGACTTGTTTGTGATCCTTTCAATTATGCTCCATATATATTGATCCAAGGGATTTAAATCTGGGCTGTTGGAAACCAGAATTCCTTGGACCAAAACATATCGATGTTGTCTGAGAGCCAATTTTGAATCAAATGACTCGTATGATGCACCTGCTGAAAAAACATATGGTCTTCCGGATGCCATAGTTTCCATCCACGGCTTCACTACATCTATCAGAACGTGCAATGATTGTCCTGGGTCATCCGAAATCAGCCTTTCAACGACTGCAGGATTCCTCATGGTGCGTTCTTTCGAGTGACTCTTCCTCGCTGTATACTGGAATTTTTGGATTGTTCTAAAGCCGTATATTTTGCCACAACGTCATAAATGGTCCAAAGAACGAATTATTTTCGTTGCTAAGTACCCAGTGCAAAGGCCTTCGATGATCGCGATTCTTCAATTATATTCCGCACTTGGTTTCAACATCGCGAACAAAGTTGTTTCTCAGTTAATGAACAAAGTTCTTAAAGTTTTTGCTTTCAAATAATATTTTTTATTTCTTCCGTGCGAAATTTATTTATCCCAGCAGATCTATGGAAAGAGTGATTACTAAAAATAAATTAAAAATATACTATAAAATATCAATAAAATCATTTCTTATAAATATATCTATAACTCAGCATATAAGGATTAACTACAAGTTCTTTCATTTGTGTATGAATGTGGTCACTTGGGAAATTCTCTATATACCGAGAAATTTTGAGAATATGACTGTTTGTGTAGAAGCATCAGGCTTTCTTGAAGCTAACAACAACTTCTAGCGGAGGTCATAATATAGCGAAAAATTTCAATTGAAATTTGTCCGGATTTTTGTCCGGATGATACACCCTGTATATCAGTAATTAACATTATAGTCTGAAAATAATTAAAAACCGAATATATGGAAATTAATAAATCCTAAAAAATTCGATGCGTTACGCAATAATAAATATAATGTAACATATGTCAGAAATTTAATTACTAGTCCAAATGAGATAGTTGATGATTGATTAAAGTAAATTGCAACATATTTTTAAAGCGAAACTTCTCAAAATACAAAAGATTAAAGTAAGCTATGACTTTCCTTGTAAATCAATATTCTCTTAGAAAAAGATCGAATCCATAAACGCATTTCGTGAGACAATCGTGCGCGACTAAAGAGAAAAATGAGCTGAGCAGTCATAACAAAGTTGTTTCTCAGTTAATGAACAAAGTTCTTAAAGTTTTTGCTTTCAAATAATATTTTTTATTTCTTCCGTGCGAAATTTATTTATCCCAGCAGATCTATGGAAAGAGATTACTAAAAATAAATTAAAAATATACTATAAAACATCAATAAAATCATTTCTTATAAATATATCTATAACTCAGCATATAAGAATTAACTACAAGTTCTTTCATTTGTGTATGAATGTGGTCACTTGGGAAATTTTCTATATACCGAGAAATTTTATTATAGCGGAAGCAAAATATTAGCAGAAGATTTTCAATGTTAAAAACATACATAATCGTTACAGTCGGAAAAAAACATAATAAATTATCTATTTCGCTCTCTAAAACAGACGCTGATAACACAAATATCGTAATGTTCACAATTATAATGTACAACGGAAAAAGAACGTACGCATAATAATAGCAACTTGCAGTCAATGAAAAGCTTATAATGTCAATTTTAGTAAAAAGAATGAATGTCCTTTGATTAAAAGTGAATGGAGAACGCAAATATGAGTCTGATTCTGTAGATAAAATATAAGTGAAACTATAGCGCAAGATTATTAAAAAAAAATATAAACTATTAAAGATTAGCAAACAAAAGAATATATTGGGTATGGGAAAAAGTTCATGGCGATTTTTTAGTAAAATTAAAATGTTTCTCTTAGAGTTGAAATCAATTTATTTAAACCAAATATGCTCCATTATTTTCTATAATATTTTGCCATTTTTGGGGCAGAGCCATAATTCCATCGCGATAGAACTTCTGTAATTTCTGATCGAAAAACTGCTTCAAGTGATTTTCACAGGCCTCTTTTGAAGCTAGCTTTACACTATTAAGAGAATTCTGCAGAGACCTAAACAAATGATAGTCTGAGGGTGCTATGTCAGGACTATACGGTGGATGCATTAAAACTTCCCAGCCAATCTCTCGCAACTTTTGCCGAGTCATCAAAGATATGTGTGGTCGAGCATTGTCATGATGGAAGACGACATCTCTCCTATTGATTAATTCTGGCCGCTTCCTCTCAATTGCTTGTTATAATCTCTGCAGTTGTTCACAGTAGAGTTCGGAATTAATTGTTTGATTGGACGATAACAACTCATAGTGAACGATTTCCTTCCAATCCTACTACACACACAACATCACTTTCTTCCTCGTCAATCCAGATTTTGTGATTGCTTGCCCCTTCTCTCCTTTCTTTATCCATGATCTTTTTCTAGTTGGATTGTCATAAGTGATCTATTTTTCATCAGCAGTCATTCTTTTCAGAAATGGCTCAATTTCATTCCGTTTCAGTAGCGTATCACAAATGTTAATTCGGTCCATCATGTTCCTAACACTCAATTCGTGAGAAACCCAAACATCGAACTTCTTTTTGTATCCAGTTTTGTGTAAATGATTTAAAACTGTTTTGTGGTCGATGCCTAGTTCCCTGACAATCTCCACAGTGCTCACATGTTTATCACGCTCGACTTTTACCATGATGATTTCATCGGACTTTTCAGTGATTGGTCGATCGGAGATTCATTTTTCACATCGAAATTTCTAGCACGAAAGCGAGCGAATCATTTCCGTGCTGTTGATTTTGATGAAGTATCTTCACCGTAAATAGCGCAAATTTTTTCACAAGCCTATGCAGCATTCTTATCTTTATCGTAATGAAAAATGTAGCGAATTTTTTCCTTATTTATTTCCATTTTCAAAATAAAATAACTTTTGATCCACTTCACCAATTTCAATCTTTTTCAGCTTAAAACAAAGATTAAAATGACACTTTTTAAACATACGTCTAGTGTTGCCGATGCGATTAGTAATTGCCGACTGCTGAGCATTTAATGCCATCTAGCGGGAAAAACGCCACGAACTTTTTCCCATACCCAATAATATATGAGAAGATATATAGCAAAATTAATGAAGGTTAAGATTGCAAAAAGTATATTTATATATTAACTGAAATTATAATATAGTATATAAAACTGGAATTATAATATAGTAACAGCTAAAAATAATATGCATAATATCTTTAATATAACATACCTTAAGTCAAGAAATATTATATATACTATAAGCTTAAATCCACTGTTTTTTAGCCAGAGAAACACATTTTTTTTCCTAGGAAGCAAAAACAAATTTATTCAAAGTACTTGCCCTCGCTAACTATACATTTTTCCCATCTTTCGAGGCAAACCACTCATCAAGCCATTTTCGGACGTCTTCGT
>Ga0157364_1008007_pt1 | contig 10933 bp, 8 predicted proteins | sample AttsexASBM2_FD_111476 | JGI IMG/M metagenome (GOLD analysis project Ga0157364, IMG submission 111476) | Fungus gardens microbial communities from leaf cutter ant in Ribeirão Preto, State of São Paulo, Brazil - Atta sexdens ASBM2 | ecosystem: Host-associated > Fungi > Mycelium > Unclassified ... | reverse complement strand
TTGTCCTCATGTCCATTACTCATCCACCATGTGTCTACCTCAAGGCCACCATGCCATGTCCATGTGCCCTGACATCATACTCTTTAATCTCCATCATACATGCATGCACCATGTGTATACCATGAGGAACCCATGCTGTTAACATGTTCCTTAATATCACTCTATCTCTAGACTCTTCTCAATTCTTCTAGACCCTAGATTCTTTCAGACTGCTCTAGACCACTCTAGGCTTATGACATCATGTCATGTGACTTCCCAGTCATATACCCTTCTCTCTCTTGTCATAGACTAATAATAATACTATTACTATATCTTATCTAACCCTAACTCTAAAGTCTGTTCTCACTTTACCATATCATGACAATGACTTAATATCTCAGTTGTTTGTTGTCACTTTTGTACTTCCATATATGTACAGATAGCCTTCATTTGGGGCTTTCCAAAGCAACTTGATTTGTGAAAATCAGTCTACTGGTTGTGGAGATACAAGCTGAATGAAGTTTGTGACAATATAGGAATTTTGTCAAGAAGTTACAAATTGATAGGATAGAATTGATCTAGAGCTTACCACAAATTGTCCAGATTATTACAGGAAATTTGTTAAATTTGATAGCTTTTATTACTAGTAATTTTTATTTCTTGACTCAATTCATAAGATCCTATAGTCTTTTGTTAGTTAAAGCAATTTCTTAAATTCTATTGTCAAAAAAGACTCATTTGGCCATTCTACAACTTCTTGTAATTAATCCAGTCTATTTTTCTTCTGGATGTTTGATAGGTAGCTAAGTCCCTGTTATACTTCTCATTTTACTATGCTTTAAAATATTTAGTAATATTAACAAATTTAGAATACTTATTCCAAAGATCTTCTACAATAGTGGTAAATTTCTGAGTCATATGTTTTAGCATGTCATAGTTAAGAATATTAGTCATATCAATATTACTTATTTTATTTCTAAGTTTATCAGTGAATTCTTTTTCTTCTTCACTATTCCTAACCATAAACTATTTTCTTTCTTGAATAAATTCTTCTTCAATTTCTCCACCTCTACTCAGAGAAACATCAAGTCTAAATTAAGACTATCAGCTACTTCTTAGAATGTATCAGCATATGTTGAGTAATAAGAATATAATAGATCCCAATCACTATCTCTAATATTGAAGTCTTTTGTTGTGATTAGAACATTATTCAAACTTATCTTTAGATACTTTAAGGCACTCTGCTAATCATCTGAATAAACATTAATAATGAAACACATAATACCATGATTGAAAAAGGAGATAAGATTAATATCTCAATAATTAAAAATATCTTTCCTTAATAAAAAATATAACTTGACCAACTTAATGTTAATATAGGTGATAATTCTTGAGTAATCATTATTAGTGACTGATGATCTTGTAAACATAATCCAAAAAGAATTGTGAGGAGCTCTTATAATATCTTTTTTTTCAAACATAGAACTCAGAATTTGACAAATAATTCACCAAGAAGGTTTTTGAATAAATAAAATGTCAAAATTTTTGCTGTTTTTTAAAATTGTATTAGTAAGAAGTTTATTCTTTCAAACATTCTGTGAAAAAAGTTTTAGGAATTTTATAATCATTATTTACTTTTACCCACAGATAAGCAAATTAAGTTAGCTCTGATTTTTAGAGCTCTTAAGATTTCTTTGTATGCCACTTTTTATTGAGTTTGTGTTTCCAGAAAAGACAGTCATAGCTGATTGCTTGGTATTTGTCTTTACAGTTAATGTACTTGAATGAGTAAGTACATAATTCTCCTTTCTTGATTTTAAGCCTGAAATAGTTAGTTTTGAAATTAGCCTTATAACACTATGCTATCTTCTTGTCGTGATTGATTTGATAAGAGCTATTATATTTCTGGCACTTGACATCATATAAGTGGCAGATGAATATAATTTTTACTCTTTTATTTAGGGTTAAGGTTTAAAGTGATGTCATAGTGACAACTGTCACAAAAAGTCACAGTCACAGTCATGATAAAAGAAAGTAGAAAGTTCTAATAGGATAACATCATACAGCATGTTTAACATATATTAACCTTGAAGTAAATACATAGTTATTTAGGATAAGCTAAAGTAGTAGAGCACAGACTATAAGCTAGTAGTATATAAGGTAGACAGTCTTATATAGAGTTCTCTATTGAGTTCTCTTATGTTAAACTCTAATACAAGGATTTCGTCTTATTGTCCCACTCTAAGGACTTTAAGTTGTAACAAAATAGTGGACTCCAATTATTCTCAATTTTTTTCTTATCTCCATTTTCTTTTCCTCTTATTTTTATTTTGGGATATAAGACTAGGGGTTAGTGTGATATCATAGTCACAGTCACAGAATCACATAATAGGATAAAAGATATAGAAGAATCTAGAACAAATAAAGTCATATAACATGACAACAACATGTTAACTTTATGGCAAACACATATACTTTAGGGTAGAATAAAGTAGTATGTGTACAGACTATAATCTATAGTATATAAGATAGATTAGTTTGCACTAGAAATCCTATCAAGTTCTTTTGTATTAGCCCTAATACAAGGTTCCTCTTCTTGACCTACTCTAAGATCTTTGAAGTTATAACATATAATATGTTCCCACTTCCAACATTTCTTACACTGGAGAACACCAGAGTTCATATTGGTTTCTTGAATAGTTGTAATATATTATTATATATTGAAACATCTATTCATAAGACTCTTGGCCTTTGTGCTACTTTGAAAATTCCAAATGTCAATCTATATAACAGCTATATCTGACTTAGAGAAAGGTTTAATAATATGAAGATGTAATACTAAAACAATATCATTGAAAATATAAGTGTTCTTAATTATCTTTTCTATTATATCAGATATAATATGAAAATTTGTATTAGTTGAGTAGTAGAGTACTCCTAAGATTTTGAGATATAGCTTGAATTGAGGAAGTCAAGAGCTCATAATATTATTTAAATTGATGTTATTCAATTCTTTGATATATTTCTTGATAATATTCAAGTCTGAAGTAGCTATGGCTTTGTTAGTGGTGATAATAATTTCTTTATTGTCAAGGTAAATAAAATTAGCTAAAACTTTAGATTTTATATCTTTCAAAAGTCTATTAATGTTTAAGATATGTATATTTACTTGAGATACAATTATGTTAAAATTGATTTCACTCATTAGCATAATGATTTGTTTTCTTAAAAGTCTTTTAATAGTTATGTTGAGTTTTAGTTTACATTCACTTCATTATTATATATAATGTTGTTAATTTTAATGATTTTACTAAAAGACAACTTTGAAGACATATCCTTGATTTTGAAAATATTCTCAATATTATCTTTAATAGCTTAAGCTAATAATTGGGCTTTCAAGTTTGAGTTTTCTTGTAATATTCGAACTTGGCCAAAATACTTTTACTTGGTCTAAAAGAGATAGATAGAGAAACTTTAGAAATAATAAGCTTGTTTGTCTTTATTAGTCTTTTTACCTTCAGTTATTTTCAAAGTGGTTGTCCTATTTTGTTGAACTAAAAAGAAATATATTGCTGAAAAGTTTTGTTTTTACTATTGACTATTAGATTATCCCATTTAGATTTATAAATAGTATTGATTAATTTTCAAACTACAGAGCTAAATTCTATAATCTGAGAGATGTTATTAGAGGTTTTATTATCTAAAAGTTTTTGTTTTATGAATATTTTATAAGAAACATATAATATTTTTTATATTACTAGCTAAAAACTTATCAATGTTAAATAAGAAAATTAAAGCAAAATTAATATTCCATAATTGTAGGTCTACAAGTTAGTTTGCCTAGCATTATTATAGTATACTTAAACTCTTATATTTTATTTTGATTTTTTCTCTTTTATCTATTTTCTTTGATTTAATTTCTCTCTTTATTTTATATTTCATACTTTATTTTTGAATATTTTATTTTATTTCTTGAACAATGAAGAGTCACATAACACATTACATCATATGATGAATCTTGAAGTAGGATTATTTATCATTAATATAAATTATGTACTATTAGTATAAATAAAATAGAAATATATTGGAAACTTCTTATTGAGTTCTCTTGTAGTTTTCACAAAACTTTTACTTTATAAGACTATTTAGTATACTATTGATTATCTTGATTAGTAATTATCACAATAATAGAATTCTAAGTATAAAGTATCTACTTTATATATATTAGGCTAGTAGTCCATATGATATTATAATGTAATTGCATAACTGTAACTGTGATATATGTGACTAACATATAATACTTTGTCATAGGTATATATATGATAGTTATAACATTATACTAATTTTAACTTTAAGTCTAAAATAAGAAAATAAATTAAAATTAAAATAAGAAAGAAAAATAGAGTCTATTATTTCAACTCTAATACTTTATAGTAAAGTTTATATTATTATTCAAACTAAAATATACTATTATTTTATTTTTTATAATAGACTTATTTGCATCAAACTCTATAGATATTTAGTCTTACTTATATCAAAACTTCATAGATATTTAACTTTATTTTTATTAAGTTTTATAGATATTTGAACTTATTTACACTATTTTCTATAATAAAGATATTCTTTCTTTTTCAAACTTTATAAATACTTATATTATAACTTAGATATTAAAAATAAAATAAAAGTATACTCTTATATTGAGTAATATAAGAGAACTTTAAATATAAAAGATTAATATATTATTGTTGTATTATATGACATTGCTTATTCTGGAATCTTCTATAATCTTACCTATGTTATATAATCATGTTATTAGTGACTGTGACATATTTGACCACCCTGTGACAGGTGTCACACTTTGTGACTTATATAACTATCATATATAACATTATATTATACTTTTTTTAAAAATTAACAATTTATTATATGGAATATATAAGTAGATCATAGTAGCTACTTCATAACTACATTAAATATAACTAAAGAAAAAAGGAGAAAAAAGAAAAAGAAGAAATAAGAGATGAAAAACAAAAAAACTACTAGCTCATATAATATCTTCTTCAAACAAAAAAACACCTGGATTAAACTCTAAGAAAATAATAAAATGGTTCATTGTTTCTCTCATTAAACTCTAATATTTGTTAAACTGTCTGCATTTGTACAGAATGTGTTATCTTGATTCAATTGGATAAAATCCACATGAACATTTGAATTTTTCTCCAGGAAAAAACTTTAAACAATACTCTTTAATTGAGGTATGATTGGTAATAGCATATGTGGTATGTGGCTTAAGTACATAGTGAATTTGAAGATTCAAAGTGTTGTAACAATAGGCCTCCTTTTGTATAAGTAGGCTCAATTTCTAAAAGATTATTATTTAGTAGTAGTAGAAATTTTCTTCCCTTGAGATTAGATAACTTGAAGGTTGTTTGCCATTCTCTGATAATATTATCACAATCCTCTTTCTTGCTGTAATCTCATGACTCTTTACTTGGATAAAGTGGAACAAGGTTAATTTTTTTATTTCCTTGTTTACTGCTGTGTGGAGATAATATTTGTTATTAGGACAATCTCAGAATTCAATAGAGTTATTATTATATTTGTCCAGGAATGCTTTTAGATCCTTGGATATTGCAATCAACTGTTGATAGGTCAAATATCTTTTTGACTACATAAATAGTATTTATAATGACTATGATGCATGAAGTATGTTGTAAATGAACTACCTGGTTAATACCACATCTAATAACAAATAATTCAGCCTCTGTTAGTGTAACATTGACTGCATGATGTAGTGTTTTCTTTAGTGAATTTCTGAAGGAGTAAATATGGGATATAGAAGAAACAACATTATTTTAATGCTTGTATCTGAAATAATGATGACTATTCTTAGATCTAATAAAGATTTGAGAACTATTTCATCAAGTTTCTTGCAATGAGTATCTTTACTTTTATTTGAGCTACAATCAGCACTATGAATAGATATATGACTAGGGAGAATATTGATTAGTCTACAACCTAGACAAAAGATAGAGGGTCAAATGTTGAGAAGATTCCATATAGTCAATTGTTGATGTTAATGATAAAGCCTTTGATTCTTTGTTGTTGCTTGGAAGTCATATTTTCTAGTACAAGACAATGAAGTGTAGATATGGAAGCATAGTTTTTTTCTAGTAGCAACTTAATAATGTAGTTATGTAAAAGAGTGGCTGTTCATAATTGATTTCTACCACTCAGTTTTCATAAATGAAGTTGTATGGGAATTTGATCAGCTATAGTCTCTATTCTCAAAGTTGGGAATGTACAAAATACACCAAGAATCCATATTATTTTTACATCTTGTTGAGCATCTTAAAAGAGTGAGATAAAGATGCTTTGTTATAAAACTACAATGAAATACTGTAAAGGGTGATAAAAAGAACACATGTTCTGTAAAGAAGGCATTTCTGATAAGGTAGAAGTCTCCAATTCAAGTTTTCCAGTATTTTCATGCACTTGACTATGAAGAGAGCTTTGTTCATATAAAAATTGATATGTTGTTGAAAAGACAATTTTTTATTGAATATAAACCCAAGATACTTCCACATAACTTTGGATTGAAGAATAGGACTATCTATTTGTCTGAGGTCCTTGAATGTTCCATGTAATCTAGAAAAGTGAAAATTTTCAGTTTTCCCATGTTCTACTATAAGACCAAACTGATTTAGTAGTGATGACATGATATTGTAACAACAAAAAAAATTGGCATTTGTTTTAATGAATAATTTCTCTTGAGAAATGAACAGTCTATCATCTACAAAAGAAAGAAAAAAAGCCAAAATATTTAGATTTTTTATTCTTTTTTTGAAGATATGAAAAACTAGAGCAATGAAAAGGACAGATAATATAGGAGAAAGTGCTGATCCTTGACTAATATCTATATCTGCAGAGAAAAGAGATGATGTAAAACTATTCCACAAATAATGGGTTTTTCTGCCTACTAAATAATCAGAAAAGAAAGTAGAATTTTTTATCACATCCTGCTTTTTTGAGAATAAGCAGAATTAAGTGATGATTTAAAGATGGAAAGAACTAAGCAATGTCAAATGCCAGTGTACTTGTTTAGAGATTTTTGACCTATACAGAGCATATTGAGTGAGTCAGAAATAAGCTTGTATTCACAGTAGATCATTGTTTAAGACTCCCCAGTTGATTTGGGTGAATGAAGTTATTTGTGATCAGGTGGTAGTGAAGCTATTTGCTAATGGCTTTTTCTATCAGTTTTCCTATTGTATTGAGCAAGACAATAGGGCAAAAAGACTTGGGAGAGTCATAAATGACTTGGTTTGGTTTGAGAATAATGATGGACAATGATACTTTGATGACATTACTCAAACATTTATTATCTTTGATGACCCATTTGAGGTGTTTCCATGATATTCTATCTGGTCCAAGAGTAGATGAATTATTGTATTTGTCAATAACTATTATAAACTCTTTTCTAAAGAAAGAATTCCATAGAGAAAGCTTTTTGGATGGAAAATTCTCTAATAAAGAATTGTTAACTTGTTGACTTTAGACTGAGTTAAATGTGAGATGAAGAGTATTCCAAAGGTCTTCAATTTTGATACATAGTTGTCTATTGAACTGAATCATTTTTATGGCTAGTAGATTTCATTTCTTGATCTAATTCATTAAGTCTCATAGTCTTCAATTTTTCAATGTGATTTCTTGAATTTTGTTATTGAAGAATGATTGTTTTGTACTCTTTACCATTTTCTTGAAGTCTTTCCAGTCTTCAACTTTCTTGGATGTTTTATACTTTATTAGCTTCTCCTAACATTTATCATTTCACCAATCCTTGGATCATCTCATAATGTTGACCTATTTAGAATGTTAATTCCAGGTTGCCTCAGCTATATTAGCATATTTTTGAACTATGCTTTTAAGAGCAGTTTTGTCAGTGATGAATATTATGTCAATGCTTCCAAATCTTTTAGTGAAGTCTTCCATGAATTCAGATTCCTCTTTGCTATTTTTAATAATGATATGTTTTCTCCTTGAAATGAACTTTTCCTTAATTATGATATTTATAGTCAGAGGAGTGTGATCTAATAGAAACCAGTGTTCTGGATGAATTTCATAGTTGTTGAGTTTCACAGAATTTGGCTATAAAAACATTAGATCAATGATCAAATTGGAGTTGTTCACATTGTCAGAGTACCTAGTAGAAATATGTTAAATGGCAGAAGACAATGTGAGATTGAATGATTCCACAATTTCCACTAAAAAGTCACTATAGGAGGAATGAAAGAGATACAATGAATCACAATCACAATCTCTTATGTTAAAGTCACCTACTATAATTAAGACATTACAGATATTTGCTTCAGTATCCTTCAAATACAAATACTTTCAAGCTGAATGATTGTTATCTGAATAAATATTAATCATAAAGAAGATAGAGCCATCATTGAAAAAAGAAAAGCAGCAAATGTCCTTATGGTTAAGAATATCTCTTTTTAAGAAGAATTACATAGTTGTTAAACAAATGTCAATGTACATCACAACTCTTGAATGATTGTGATCATTAGTATTTGGTCTAGAAAATGTAATCCAGTTCAGATGATTGGGGGTACTTACAACTATGTTCTCTTTTTCATTGGAAGAACTGGAAATGGTTTGAATTATAGACTAAGAAGGTTCTTGAATGAATAAAATATAAAAGTTTTTTTATGTTTCAAGTAATGTTTCAATGAGTGATCTGTTCTTTCAAACATTTTGCAAATATATTTTGAGGCTTTCAATCATATTTCAGAACCACTCACAGCTAAGCAAATTGAATTATTCCTACTTTCATGGAATTTCTGATATTTCTTCACATGCCATTCCTTATTGAATTGATGTTTTTAGAAAGAACACATATTCAAGTTCACCTAATGATCTCCTTTACAGTTTGTCCACTTGAACAAGTGAGGGCAGGATTCTCCTTGCTTAGTTTCCAGTCTTAGCAGGTTAATCTTGAAGTTTACTTTGTAACACCAAGCAAAGTGTTGATAATGTTCAGATTTATGAGGACTGTTACACTTAACACATCTTGATCCTTAGAATTTGCATGCAAAAATTGTATGACCCTACTTCCAGCAGTTCTTGTATTGGAGTATGCTTGGATTTATATTTGCTCTCCAAATTGTAGTGATGAAACTTCTTATGTTAAAGGAACAGTTAATGAGCATTTTCACTAAGTTACTACTTTGTGCATCTCAGATGTCTTTCCATACAATTGCTATGTCAGACCTAGGTGAGACCTTAACTACTCTTGGTTTAGAGACAATTCAAACATTATTGAGCACATGAGTTGTTTTGATGATGTTTTCCATAAAGCTAGCATCAATAAGAGTGTTCATATCTTTTCTAAAATACAGAATACCAAAGATCTTGAGATATGATTTTGATTGTAGTAAATGTACACTTTGTACATCATTGATATTCATAAAGTTTTGATTTTTTTATATATGATTTAATTACTAAAAGATCAGAGGGTGAAGCAACTTTGTTTGAAATTACAATCAAATCTCAATGGTCTGAGTGAATGAAATTAACAAAATTATTAGATTTGTTACTATCCATAGGGATGATAATTTGTTTTCACAATGGTTTCTTAGTAGTCATGTTGATGTGCATTTTGGGTTTACTGGAATTGATAATCATTTTGTAGACTTCTTTTACTTTCTTGTCTGATAATTGAGGAAAATGCTTCTTAATCTTCAGAATTTCCTTAATGATGGCTAAAGATGCTTGCATGTAAGATCATTGAGAAGTAGTTTATTTTCCTTTTTCTTGTAGAATTTGGATTTATTCAGATTCTCTTTAGATAGTCTGAAAGAAACTAGAGATGGAGAACTTATTGGATAGATAAGTTAGAAAATTTGACTAGGATATTCTTCCTCTTGTTGTCCAGCTTGTTATTAGACAATTTGTTGTTGTTTACATTTTTTTCATTGAATTGAGACAACATGTTTTGTTTGAATATTCAATTGTTATTGCTTGTCTTGAGCTTATTCCATCTACTCTTGTAGATAGCTGATATAAAACTTCAAGCTGCTTGTCCAAACCCTTTTAGGTAAGAAAGGTTGCTCTTCCTATTATTCTTAATATCTCTTTTATCAATGAAAGAAGTCATGTAATTTAAAGAGATAATAATGTTCTTAACATTCTCTACTGATTTTTTGATCATACCAAACATGGATATTAGATTGAGATTGCCATCTTAGAGGCTTGGGTCAGCCAGTTTGAAGCTTGAATAAGGAATTGATGAAGTACCAAGGTCATGTTGCTAATTAGTAACATTATTGACAGACATCTCATCTTCAACATATGTAGTTGGTAAGTGGGAGAGATCTTGAGCCCTATTCTAGTCGAGTGGAATATTCCCCTCATAAAATGCATATAAGAGTTGGAAGTTCTCCTATTCAGTTTGATTAAACCTGGAGGGTGTTATAGTACGAGAGTATGGACAGACTTTGGACTAGGGTTAGGGTTAGGACCTTAGATAATTATTAGTCTACAATGGACAAAGGGTTAGGAGATAGGCACATGACCTGGAAGTCATGTGATAGAGTCTAAAGCGGTCTGGAAGGACTTAGGGTCTAGAAGGATCGGGAAGAGTCTAAAGATGGAGTTAGGGTTAGGGATGATGTCAAGAGACAAGGGTTCCTCATGGTGTACACATGGTGTGCATGTTATGATCTTATTTCTTAGGGTTGGAAATAAGAACAACTCTTGTATTAGAGAAACACAAGAGAACTCGATAGAGTTCCAAGTACAGCGTAGTCTACCTTATATACTAATTCCCATGGTCCATGCTAACTACTGTGCATCCTACCCTAAATGACCATGAGTAATACATGAGGCCAACATGTGGTGTCCATGTTGTATGACGTCACTTTGTTCTAGTTCCTTCTACTTCTCCCGT
>Ga0157364_1008006_pt1 | contig 10936 bp, 8 predicted proteins | sample AttsexASBM2_FD_111476 | JGI IMG/M metagenome (GOLD analysis project Ga0157364, IMG submission 111476) | Fungus gardens microbial communities from leaf cutter ant in Ribeirão Preto, State of São Paulo, Brazil - Atta sexdens ASBM2 | ecosystem: Host-associated > Fungi > Mycelium > Unclassified ... | reverse complement strand
TATAATTCTTGAAACTTGAAAGTGAATTTTTTTCAAGTTAAAAATTTATAATCGAGCGAATTGCGTACATTACATTAAAAAAAAAATGAGTACGAAAAATATATAACGTTATAAAAGACTACATAAATATTGTTTCATTTTCTGAGGTCTCGGAACATTTTAATTTTAGATAAGCTGACATTTTAATATACCTTAATGTCAAAATCTGCAATCTTCTACTTCTACATCTTTTCGTCATTTTTTGGCAAACTAGCTTTATGGCGATGTGTTATGCAAGTTCCGGCCGCCTGTTTCTCTTATCTTGTTCATGTCCTTTTGACATTGGCTTACCTTCCTGTCTCGTTGCATATCGTGCAAACAATACTCGCGTAAGAGCTTTAAAGCCCGAATAAAGTGAAAACGGAGTCGTGACGTGTGCAAAAGGATTTAAACGACGCTTCATCCGTAACCATGCAACACACAACTGGAATATGAAATTCGGTATTCTAGTGAGATTTCACATATTCTCATGAAGAAAGCTTATTCCTCGTTTTAAATGTAAAAGTAGTACTAGAAATGATGAAGAATCTCATATTAAAATGTTGCTCCTCTGGAAAGAAAATATATATGTATTTCGCATTCTTTGCCACATCTTTTCATTATTATTTATTTAAGACAAATATAACTGCGTTACATTTGTTTACACACGAATTTGAACAAATGTACGTACTTAAATGATCTCGTGTTCTCTATCGAAAAAGGGGAAGAAGCGGAACGGATAATCCACGACGGACGCATTTAAAGAAAAGATACAAATAATATTTTTCATTTAAGCATCCGAGGACTGCTTCTTTTCTTCGTATCTATGTGCCGTTGAAAGCGTAGGTACGTCGTAAATTCGCGAAATGCCACGATCGCGAATATCAATGTGAACGAGATTGTATTAAAGTGCAAAAATGAAGAACAGCTAACGTTGAAAAAGAATAAAATTATTCGAATTTTATAAGAAATGTAATGCCTAGGAAGACATTACATTTATAAAATATTCTGGCCAATATATTGCTGTAACGCAATACATTGGGATAAGTGTTTGGTAATTGTAATTATAATTGCATGATAAAATTATTATAACTAAAAACTCCATTTTTATTACTGTTGTTAATAATAATAATCATATATATAATTCTTTCAGACATGAAAAATTATACTATAAGTTATGAGTATTTCAATATTAATAAAATATTAAGATATAAATGGTAAATAAAATAAAAACTTTTATTCAATAAATGCAATCGCAGTTGTAGTAAATATAAATATTTTCTTAAATTCACTTCCTATTTATATTAATAAAATATATTGAGAAAAACTAAAGATTTTCGAGTAGTGTACGTGACTATTGTTAATAGTACAATTTACTATCTTTGTATAATTAGAACAATTATAAATATATAATTACTCTAAAAATTATAAATTAAATAAGTGAAATTATGGTAATTGCAATGCATGCATTTTTTTCTCGTATCATGAAATCTTTTCGCACTGTTGCTATTTATATTAATTTTTATATTAATTTATATTAATTTTTAGAGGTTTTAAAATCTTACAGCTTTCTTTGTAACTTTAAATTTGTTAATTCATTATTTCATTGTATGCTTCAAAATATGATAGTTTCAGCGCCACTATAATTTTTCCATTCTGTAAAAGTTAAATATTAAGCCCTTCTAATGAACTTTTTGTTCTATGATTATATATCAAACTCATACGCTCTAATTTTTGCTCCGATCATTTATAAAATAAAATATTTTTTGCAGATTTCCTTGGACTTTCCAAACTTGTACGAAAATTGAATACACAATTTCAACGTTTATGATTATGATCGACATGATTACACGCAGAAAAAATTCTCGCAAGTAAGTACCGACGAAACGTGCCGTTCCGCAAGTTTATCGCTATATCTCAATTTATGCTAATTGCATATTATGAACATTCATATAAGATGAACGGAATGCGATTAGTCAGGTAGGCCAGGTCTTTCAATGCAAATTTTAAGATCAGGGCGTCGATCGCGTCACCGTAAACTCGTTTTCAAATACTATTTTCGATGTCTTCGAAAAAGAGAAAATCTGATATTTTTATTCGATAGAAATTTTGCTAGCTGACAAAACAAAACACGAAGATAGAAACTAAATAAATAACCGTGTATCGAGTATATTGATAAAATATAGTTGTATTCGAGACTGATGTTATATCTGGTATTTGTCAAGAAATTTATATCTGCAAATATGCTGTTAAAACAATTTATCGATAATAAATCGGAGAAACGTTGTCGTCTGTCATTTCTCGATTTATTCTCGCGAACTCGTGTTATCGCAAGTGTCAGCGAGAGAATTGCACAAACAACGTTTTGATTTAACATTAAACGTTATGTTTATCATGTATTTAACTTATCTATAAAAAAAAAGCATCAACGACAGAAATTCTTTTTTCTTTATATGTATTGTGTCGAATGAAATATTTCTAATCACGCGAAACGATGTATCAAAGATTTTTTTTCCGATAATTGATATTTTGCAAAGCTTGTCGATATTTCTTTAACGACCAAATATTAACGTCCAAATGCTTACAATGCCAAATAATAATTCTTTCATGAAATATTCTTGCTTTCTAAATTACTTTATAAATAAATAATGTATTTGTAGATTTAAAATAATAAAAACGCAATTAAAATTATATCTAAACGAGATGTTCTAATAAAAAAGTAATTATTTCCATGAATAAATACTTGTTCTATCATATATATATATAATACGATCGTATTAATTTAATGCTGACTAACAAAACAAATTATCGCGATATTTATCATATTATTACAATCATCAATTAAACTTTGCATAACTCATAAGCTTAAAATAATTTACTTATAAAAATTGACCGTTTTATTTATCTGATTCTTCGATTACGAACATATATAACTTTTTATATTTCTATCTATATATTTACATTACCATAAACTAATTGAATCACACAAAATTCATTTAAACACAATGCGAAATATCTTTACAAGCATACGTTTTCATATGTTCAATCGAAAATATAATCGTAAAGAATCGATTTCGTTTACCATAGTAACTCTCGCATGTTTTGGACCGAAACTACGCAAGTTGGCTTCGCAACGACGCAATGCGAAACGAGATACGTATTCGATTACATTGCATAACATTATAGTGATCGTAAAGCTATTAGAAAACTTGAGACCGCCCAATTCGCATGTGACATTGATCCATAATTACGAATGTTGATAAAAATAAAATATGTGCATAAGAATTTCTTTAGTGTGAAATCATATATATATATATATATATATATATATATATATATATAGTGATGAATATTTTCTAATACAAAATATCGCAAGCATCTTCAAAGATATACATGAGTGATTGAAAATTAGGTTGAGCTATCGGAAATCAAAGTCGGTATATATTCATAATCGAGTTTTATATTTGAGGCTGTCTTAAGTACAATCTTAAGGTGTCATAGATCAATCAGAGGATCGTATTAGCATTTTAAAACATTACCTAAGACAGTCTTAAAATAAGAGTCCGACCTAAAAGAATTCTTATCATCAAATCTTAACAATCATTCTTTCAGTGATTATTCATATTTTTCTGATTATTACAATGGATTGATATTCTGAAAGCGATGCGTTAAATTTTATCATTCAACAAGCCTAAACAAAACCCTATTTCACAAAAATTTCGGAAAAAAATCTGTTGTAACAATTAAAAACTTTATTGATTCAGCAAATTTACAACCGTAATATACGGACAGCCAGTTTTCTAGTTGTACAACTGAATAAAAGTAGCAATTATAGATAAGTACATTTGTTGTAATAGTACAGCAAATTTATTAATACAAGAGATCACTTTTTATGAAAATGCAATCCAATATATAGATCAAAATTTTTAACAAAACATGTTGATTAAGATAATGTTAATGCTATATAATGAAGAAAATTTATTACATTAGCAATGTCATTCAGCACAGAATCAGCTGAATTAGCATACTGATAATTATTTACAGACATAATTTCTTTGTTGAATCATCAAATTTTCTTATAAATGGACTTTCGTTAGTTGTAGTTTTGCTAGATCATCTACTCGATATTTTTCCATCGCGCGTTTCACGAATCTATTTAACTCGTAGAGATTTTTCAATCGTGAGCGCAGATAAACAATTGAAATGAATAAATCGATTGAATCTTGATAGCGCGTATTTCAATCACGTGCGACTCTTTCCTTCCGATAAATATCTAGGTATAACGATAAATAACAAGACCCATAATAAATGTCCGTATATCACACTCAAGCATTGTACGTAACGTTAGAGAGATGAATTTGATTCGCCAGCATGGCGAAGCCTCGCCATTTGTATCGGCTCGTGTAAATATTGTACAAGAACGAGCCGTCGCGGCGTTCGAGCGGCAAGAATTCAGGTCAGTCGGTTCCCGAATTTTGCCGATGGTTAAACGCAAGGGAACCGACTATAGGACGATGCCTACGGGAAAGGATAATCCAGCGTTCTCGAGAGGGCTCCCTATGAAAAAAACTGTTTTGATCGGTTCGGGTTTCTAGGACGTTGATCGTGAATGAGGTTTTAAGCCGGCATATACGACACACTGCGCGTTATGGGGAAGAGCGGAACCAGAAGGCGAGGTGCAGGCAGACGAGTTTTCGGATATATAAAGACGAGTTCGGATATACAAAGAACCAGATGTGTCACTGAAAAGAATCACGTAGCCCATCCCCGTTCGCGCATTAAGAAATATCCGGAGCACACTATTAGAAATCCGTCCTTCAAGGGCGAATCGGAAGAAGTGGGACGTTCAAGAAAAAATCGAGACAATTGCATGGAAGAAAATCTCTCGGCTTCATCGTCGTTCTCTTCCGCGGGAATATTTGGGCGATGGCGTTCGTGTGACACAGTGAAAACGGCAAACGTGTAACACCTTGCATTCAGAATTTTACATTGCTGTGTGTTGCAAAGTCATAAAACGGAGGGATAAACCGCTAACCAAAATTGTGTACACAATGCCTACTAGTGTCCATAATGCCTTAATATATAATAACTTCATACTTATACGTAACTTCATACTTATAATACACAATTAGCGTGCCTAATGAATACAAAAAAAATTGTAATTGAGCTCCAAATTGTATTTATTCAAAATTTTCACATAAAAAAAAGGGTAATCATATATTCATTCAAAATTTTGGATTTGGAAAAAAATATTTATTTACAAAAAAACTATATTTAACGAACATTCAAATTTATTCAAACAAAATATAAACTGAAAAAAAGCTCCAATAAACAATCGTTACTCTTAACTATAATCGGCACTTTAATGACTTTAAGTAAAAAAAAAATGAATTTTATTTATTTTTGTCATTATAATATTCAAATTTTATGAAAGAAACTTAGAAATTTTGAAAAATATTTTAGAAAGTAATACATTTTTAATTTATAAATATCTATTTGATAGAACGCCATACATATTTCGATATAATTACGTCACAATAATGTCATAGACAAATTATAAAATGTCTTGGATGCATCGTTCATTATGGTCTGTGGACATTAAATTTTGAGATATATTATTTATTTCCAATAAAAATATTTTTGTTTAACCTATAGGTAAATTGTATAAATTGTATAAATTGTGACGGACTAAGTGCGGTGTAATCGTAGTCATTGTTTTATAAGTTTCTGTTTTCTCTTGCAAGCTATAATATGAAGATAATACAGAGTGAAAGTGAATATGAAATGAAAATATTCGTAATTATATTTAAAAAATATTTATTCAAATGGTATGAAAAAGTATTTATTCGTTTCTTAACGAATAAAAAAGAAGTGTATTCGAATGAGTATTTTCATTCATTTTTTATTCATTTATTCAAATATTAGGTGTATTCATCGGACACACTATACACAATTCTTTTAAGTAATGCCCAGTAATCCTCAAATCCGTACATCGCAATGTCCTCCGGTTTACCCCTCGCATAAAACACAATAGCAATGTTTATACCTCGCTTTCGTTGCAATCGATGAAAGTTGCTAGTCATTTGCGATGCGCGGGAAAATAGCATGTATAAACAACGTTAAATGTTGCGACATGTCGCAATTAGGTAAATTATGTGCATATTAGGTATTTCCTATGTACAAATGGTAACGGAAATCCCGATATTCGCAAGCATTCGATTAAGAGTTGGTCAATGACCAACTCTTGATTAGTCAATTTTTCGGAATATTAATCTTAAAATCGGAATTTTTTTTATTAGAGCGTTGGATTAGAAAAACATCTTATAATATTAACCAAATTAAGTTAATTAGATATAGCTAGATAAAGAAAATATTTATTTATTAATAAAAATCAGACAATAATCTACTGCGAGTTAATTGTTTAATTTAACCAAAGCTTTTTAATATACTGGCAAAATTTATATTAATTTATGTTATATGATAAATCATGATAAATATTCTTATAGTTCTTTCGGAATGCCTTTAAAGAAGGTTTTTGGGAGAGCCGAAAATCTAAATATATTCCGCAAAATTAAGGACGATTGGCCATTCTAGTCTCAACCTTCGCAAGCTTTCGAATTCTCACGAGCATCAGAATTGGACCACATAGTATTACGAGACGTGAGAGAGAGAAGGTGAAGAAAGAACGAAGGTCGGCTCCTATTATCGAATCCACGGCATTGCATTAACATCCATTCTCGTCGAAACGCAATAAAGCGCGTAATCCAAGTCGTCATTGTTGCACGGCGCGGCACTCGTTTTTCACCCTCGGGCGGTACATGCGCGTCCTTAGGGCGTAAAGGGAATTTTCCTGGGAGCCTCGCTTGTGCAGCGACAGAACGAGCGGCGCTCGGTCGACGGGGTGGTTGAAGGAGAGTGGGAGAGCGACGCGGCGCGGCGCGGCGCCCGGTTAGAGGTTGGAGTTTGAAGGTTAGGGGCACCGGGTTGATCGGGTTGATGGGGCGCCGGAGAGAGAGCGGGGGTGTAGGTCTAGGTTCAGGGGCGGCATTGCCCCGGGTGGGCGTGCACTTTCGGTTTCAGGCTGCGCATGCCCGCTGCAATCGCAGGCCACCAGGGTTTCTCTCTCTCCCCCCCCCCCTCCTCGATCGCTGGCACCGGCGTCAGGGGTCGCGTATGCGCCCCCTCGTCAAGTTTCTACCCCGCGTAAGACCACCACCACTACCCCCGTTTCCATTGCCGGCGGCAAACGGGCTTCACCACCACCATCACTCGTCGATCACCACCACTGCCGTTTCCCGGGCCACCATCGCGTTCTATACCGTTCCGACGCGACGTGTCCTCTCAGCCACGCTTGTACCAACGCCGGAATTGGAAATTACAGGGCGCGTCACTCGCGAGAGAAACTCGACGCGAGAACCCATCCTTTTCAATGTCGCGCTTTGACCCTAAAACTCGCCGCTTTCGCGTCTCTACGCGAACGTTCTACTTAAATTTCCGCGCTCGACGAGAGCGGACGAGCCCCTTGAAAGCCACCCGCCCTGTTATCCCACCCTCGAGTTCTACGATCGATACCTGCTATCCACTCCATACCTAAATAAGACGTCATAATTGCTCTCATGTGATGTTACCATGATGCGTCATGATGTACTTACATCGAGTGGTCTTTAAACATACCAGTCGATAGCCACGCCCTCCGAAAATAAGGGTAACGTGGATCCTCTAACATCTCGCTCGGCCATCTTTAAAGAGCTTTAGATTATAAAATGGCCTCGATAAAAGGGTCTGATAACGTTATCAGTGAAATGAAATAATCCTATTGATTTTTTTACCAAACGTAATACTGTCCGTATGTACTAAATTTAAATTCTAACTTGATTTTTAAAATTCAACTTACAATATAAAATACGAGTGAATGGTAATAGATGTATATGAAGTACAACATCATTATTTCCTTCGAACAAGAAAAGCAACTTAGTCCATGTGTTTTCATATTCTGACAATTCCTTTTAAAGCGCATTAAGTTGTAATCCGATGTGTGTCACGATGATAAAAGAGTGTCGAGCAAGTCGAAAATATCTATTTCTGCAAAGTATTATCAGCTTAACAGGAAATTAAACGGTTTGTAGAATTATGTAAATGGCACGCGCGAAAACTCACGTACTCTTATTGCAAAATAGATTTAATTGTCTTTTTATGGACAAACTGCGTGCAACATCAAGATCCTTCAAAGAAATATGCTTCATACCGATAACCGCAACGCAATTTACATCCAATCGTATATCTATCCGCAGAATTATTTACATTAATATTCTGTATTCTCAAGAAGACACATCATAAAGATAAGTAGCAGCATTTATCTATATAAATATTTAACACATACGCAATCGAATAAATAAATGGAAAGCTGAAATGCAAAAGTTGCAAAACTAGATAAAAAAAATATTCTTATTTGAACTTAGATTGATAAGAAGTATATTTATAATATTGTATATATATATATATATATATATATATATATATATATATATGTATCTATAATTATACGTAGCGATGGAAATCATAATGTTTACCGTAGATATCATCGCGCTTTGTGCAATCGGCGATCTATCGACGAACGACGTTATACAAGCAATGCTATTGCCGCGACGCAAAAATAGAATTTTCTTAAGCATCTATCTATATGAACCCGAGTGCGTCGACTTGTTCGCGGTAAAGTTAGTTTACGGCCGTCGCTGGCTGGGCGAAGCTATTCATAGCATACCGACATGCAATTGCATAAAGCCAGTGGAAACGTTGACCCTAAAGTGTTACGTAACTCGCGTCTAGTGCCAGCTATCAGTGAAACGATAACGCCACAGCTCCGATAGCTGGTCTACCGCTGTATATCTATGAGAACGTTTGCGCACAGATCGTCGTATTATTCGCAATCATCCCCCTCATGTCTTATCTCCCGGCAAACCGTCCACCGACTTTCGAAATAGACATTTGGCTAGGTGGAAGTTACTGTGAATAAACCTCAGGCCTCGGTACATATATCGTGGTATACGTGTGACAATTGTGTTCTCTAAATCAGTGAAATTCAACTGAAAGAAAAAAAAACATTTAAGCATTATATAGTTAAAACTATCAAAATATTGATATTTGTACGTCTAATATCATATACTTTGAATTCATACATTAAAGCAAGGTTAACTAGATTATCCCACTTTTTTTTGGTTTTTTAGTTGAAATTCACTATGAATTCATTGATTGTCCAATGGCATATTTGAGACTGATATCAGTGATGATTATCCAAGAAAGTATCTAACAATAGAAATAATATTTGCAATGGCAGGGATCCACTTGTCTGATATCACAAATTTAAGATAAAAAGTTACGAATGTGAGAATGATAAATTTGATAAGGAAATCATATAGTAGATTAGGGAGTTTAAGATTTAAGTTTTTATTATGTTTGATATCTCTTATGTGTCTTCTATAATCTGATGATGATAATCCTTGCAGTTAATCTTTCCAAACACTGATGACGTCAACCGATACGACTACGATATGGAACATAAAATTTTGTTTAAGAGATATCTCTGTGCAAAAATGAAAAGGCTTTGAAATAATATTCTTTAATCTACTTGCGTATCTCTCGAAATTATTTGTTAAATGATAGCATAATACCATGTACTTTCTCGCCAAGAAAACGATATAAATATCAAATTTTATTTGAACTTTATATTGACCGCAAAAGAAAGGAAGGAAAACCACAGTTTATATAAAAGTTATCTACATTTACATAAAACGATAGCTTTACGTCATTCGATATATTCCTGTTTACGCCAATACTGACCCAGAAGAAATTATCGGTACGTGATAATTTCAAAGTTTGTATCAGTTAGCACAAACGGATACATTATAATTTCTCGTTTACGCTGTCATCCCCGAAGGTATATTCGACGTGCTGCGTGGTAACGAGCAAACGCTATCGCGGGTTTGCCTAGTTGTGGGATAATCTTGTTTGCGCTTAACAATATGTTATGCAAAGTTAGACGGATGATCCTCGAGGACGAGTAAGTTCGCTTCACGAGAGCAGTTTCCGACCAAAAGCCCTTCGTCGTCGGTTCGACGCCTCCGGCATTCGTCAACGGATGAAACTGGGTTACCACGTCGAAGTGCTTTACGAGATGAACTAAGATTGTCGCGACAAAGACGGCACGCCCGAGGAATTCATTGTGTATCGTCGACATCGTGTGCGCGCCGGTCGGAAGTTGCTCGCATAAAAGATACGTGTCCAATCTCAGAGCCCTTTTTCAGACGTGCATCTGCGAGATCGCGCGGCGTCTCTTCCTCGTCATTCACGCGCCGAAAAACGCGCAGAGGGTAAGTGAATCAGGAGGCGCGTCGCACTTCAATGGGCTAAGTCCTTAAACTGATCTGACGTAAAGATTATCGGTTGTGACGATTTCACCGAGTACAATGCTCTCCATTACGCTGAAGAGTCGTTTCTGCGTTTGTCTCGTAGCACGTGCGAAAACATTTACGGGTCTCGCCGTCTTCAAATGATTCACGCTTTGAGAATACAATGCGATACAGAATGCAATTTATCAGCATGAGACATCCACTGCAGTATTTCGAATCCACTAAAAGTAAACTAAAAGTCACTTGATTTAGATAGCATACAATGTAAATATAGCGATGAGATTATTTGTGAGAAACTATTTGTCTCTATATACTGTAAATTCATAATGTCAAATTATACTCGCAGTTTGAGGTATTTAATCGTTTCTGTAAGGTGTCATTGTTCTTAATATATCGTTAATTATGACAATGGAGTCAAACAATTTAACTCAAGAAAGTATATTAAAGACTCATATTTACTGAGTGCATTAATATGGATGTTATTTACTTTGATACTAAAAATAGATAAAAAT
>Ga0157364_1008005_pt1 | contig 10937 bp, 3 predicted proteins | sample AttsexASBM2_FD_111476 | JGI IMG/M metagenome (GOLD analysis project Ga0157364, IMG submission 111476) | Fungus gardens microbial communities from leaf cutter ant in Ribeirão Preto, State of São Paulo, Brazil - Atta sexdens ASBM2 | ecosystem: Host-associated > Fungi > Mycelium > Unclassified ... | reverse complement strand
TTATTTATTTATATTTCTATTTTTATAAATTTATAATTAATATAAAAATATTTTTTTTTTTTTTTTTATATATATATATATATATATATATATATATATATATATATATATATATATATTCAACTCCCATTTTAGCAGCGAATCGATTTGTACTTCGCGACAATGAATATATACTTGCTAGATAATCACAATTATGGTTGTTCCAGAGATACTTGACGCTGCAGGAAGAGTATTACGCCCTAAAGGAGGTGTGCGGTGAGCAGGAACGAACTCTGGAGGAACTTGGGGGACAATTGAGTGCTGCCAAATTAGCGGCTGCCGAATTGCGCGAGGCCGCTGACAATGCTCAGCAGCAGCAGCAGTCGGCACTGCAAGAGGGTTTGGTAACCTGGGCAAATGATCGGATGGTCACCCAATGCAAGGGATGCAGTCGTGAGTTCAACATGACTCGTCGCAAGGTAATCAAACTTTTTAATTGCTCTCGCGCTTTCGTAACTCTCTCTCTCTCTCTCTCTCTCTCTCTCTATCTTACTCCCTCTCCCTCTTTTTCTCTCTTTCTCCTTTTCTCTTTCTGTCTCCCTCTAACTTTTCGCTCCAACTCTCGATTTCTCCAGCTTCTTCGTTGAAATCGTCCTCTCTCTCTCTTCTCGCCTTCCTCTTTCGCTTATTCGATCTATTCGCAGAGACGATTCGCGCGAGTGAAGATCTCGGCTGAAAGCGCGGCGCATCTTACGTAATTGTTCAATTATCGCCGTTCGGAAAATTACTGCTTACTCTGCAGATTCCAGTCGTTGGAACTTAACAAAGAAGACAAGGTAAAGTAAGCCCACATTAAATGACCAGGATCGTTCGGGTCGTTGCAGGGTAGTCTTGACATAACCACGAGATACACTTACCCTCGACAATCTGATGGTGCATAGGTCTAGGCGCTCGTCAGGTCGTCAGGATCCCTTGAGATCGAAATCGCTTCTCGTGCGCAACAACTTTGATACACGACAGTCGTATTATTAGAGATAGCGGACTATCGCGTTGCCCAAGCCGGCAATTACACTTAAAGGCTTTCGTTTACCTAACTTCCCCCTTTATTAAATCGCGATAGGCCGTAATGAGGGCCGGAATTTGTGAATAGATAAGAGCCAACTGAGGGATTACCGGCTTAAACAAGTTCTCGAGCGGCAATGTTGTTAAGCACCTGCCGCGCGAATACGTCGGCCACGCGTCCGTAATGCTTTTTAATTCGCTCATTAAAGGAGTGAGAGACGTGTCACGTTACATGGTAAAAGCGAGCGATTCTCCGGATCGCGCAACGAAGCTCAGAGAAACTCTTCACGCCGGTTAACTTCCATTTTTCCAATGCAAATCACACGTGCCGGCACGACATGGGCGCTTAAAGTATTCGCGCAGAGATCTTGATCGTTCCGTTAGCTGCAGTTGCGTGCATCGATAAGAGAAGCACGCGGCGTACTAACAACGAGCAAGTATATTCGTGCATTCGTCATACGGATAAATTCTGTAGCAGGATTTACGCGCGGTCGAGAGTTTATCGAAATTACGCGGACATCTGCGATAAATAATAGAGTTTCTTTGGAGTTGGTTGTCAACGCTAATCGCTGCAGGATAACTCGTTCGCGCAGATTTTCTAAAGGAATCGCGTGCATCATGGCATCTCGTTCAGTCATCAATGATTGTTGTAACAATTAACCTTGCACATGTTTCATCATCTACATGTTTCAAAATAAAGTAATCCCACACTTTGTATATAGAAAGCGGCTTTTGTCAAATTGGCTAAATTTTTAATAGATATGTGATTGCTTTTATGATATAAGCTAATAAAAAATTTTAATGAACATGATTTCAGAAAAACTCAATTTTTACGTTTAGTTCAAAATTGTGTATTTTACAAAATTGATTGTGTTTTTTCTACATAATATTACTAATTTCTCTTTTGTATCTTTTTTGTAATCTTTCAATCTTCTTTCAGATCTTTTTAACAAAATAAAAGGGCCTAGTCTAAAAAAGAGCGATAATAGTTTTTTAATGGTCCTTATATATTATTATATCCAGATCATTAAATAATAATCATAAGGATTGAGCTTTTCTGAAGTCATGTCCTTTGAGATCTACATCATAAAAGCAACCACATATCAAAAATTTACTCAATTTAACTCTTCGTAAGAAGTGCAGACTCCTTTGACTGTTGCAATTTGCAAGTACTAGGAGCAAATTAAAACACCCACACTGAAAACATAGACTTTGATAATAGTTACAAAATGTTGAATGAAATAATTTCAAATGATATAACCAAAAATGATTTTATTTTTTTAAATAAATATTTAGCAAGTATTAAATATAATAATGTAATCAACCGTTTGATAATATTTATACTAAATAGTTAGAAAAGTAATATTGTTTTTGACTATAATTATATAATTAATTAATATATAACCATTTAACTGGAATTATTTTACTCAATCTTTAGTTATTATCAGACTCTTTTTTTCAATGCACGACACTTGAAATACTAACTATTGAGAGTGCCAACAAAAATTCTGTCTTTAGCTTTAAGCCTGTGACTATGTTTGCAAAGCAGCGTCCTTCGCTTTTTTTCAGAACGTCGAATTACATTATTTGCATCATCATTCAACATACATTCATGATTACGCGTTGTGCATGCATGACTCGCATGCATATTCAGTCGACAATATGATAGAGACGTTGCTTGCCCCATAAAATACATTAGACCGTATTCTCTTCTTTGCTTTACGTAGTCAGCAAGGAATATACGTTGTGCTCGCGCGAGAAAGGAATGGGTTACGGGGGAGGGTTGAAAGGAGAGCGTACGAAAGGGTGGTAAGTTATTGCATAATAACAAGGTAGTGCTCGGATATCCTTGTTACTCATTTTTCGCCCGGTAGGTGTATTACCATACTGTTTAATATAGAATAGGTCACCCATGGCACGACCAGCTGTGTGGGTGGAAATCGTGCCAGTGGGCAAGCCATTCCGCTAGCAGGTGCACAACGGAGAAACCGTGGGGAAAAGGCGCGAAGCCTTCGAAAGGTACGGGGATTTTGTTTGCAGGTAGAAAAAATACAGGGTGGCCGCAAGCTTTCGCGCAAGCAAAAGCGAGGAAAACAATAATTTCAGTGCCGTGGTGCGGTTGACCACGTTAAGACATATTGTAAACTCACCTCTGCTGGCTTTTTAAATGCACGATGCCCCGCGGTATTGCTCAACGCATGTGGTACACCGACGATTGCTTTGTACGCGCACTTGACACAGTTCCCGCGAATTGTGCGGAATTTGAATTCTGCAGCGAGATGTTAACGAGACGGTGTGCAAAACTTTTCCCGTGTATCTTACGCGTCGCTGGACGCTTTAATTTGCTTCCAGTAATTGCAAATTGCGACATCCAAGTTTCATCTTGTAACAACATGTAAATATTTTCTAACGGATATGGTTGAGTCAATAGTGACTTAATATGTGTATAAATGTCTGTAGGTATTTATTTGAATATGCGTATCGTGAAATTATATATTAATGTGTAAGAATAAACAATATTTCCATCGAGAAATTATTGTACGTATTTTTATAGGTGCACAGCAATTTTCTTTCTTTTTTATTGTATATCTTATTGTATTTTTATAAGTGCACAGCAATTTTCTTTCTTTTTTATTGTATATCTTATTGTATATCTTGTTTATATCTATATTGTATTTTTATTGTATATCTATTGTATATCTATTGTTTATCTATTACTCACCATATACTTGATAAGAACAATAACTTATAAAGCATGATATAAAGCATGATATGACATTATTACGTAAAAAGAGCAGATACTTGCAATATTGAAACACCATAAGTGAGATTCCTTTTTTGAGAGAGGAGGATTATTAATTCCATTATCACATAAACAGCCATTTTTGCGTTAATAAATTTTTTTTGAATATTTTAGAGTATAAAATATCTCCTTTTCATTCCTGATTTTAAATAAAGAAAATATTAGGTTTTGTCAATTTTAATAACAATTTATTATACCAGTAAAAAGCGAGGTGTCAGCAAAATTGTTGCTATTCATTATACATTGATATATAATATACAATATAATATATTATAATAACATCACTTTTAATCATTAAATTTTGAGGAATTTTGAACTTTCTCCTTTCCGGATGCGCCCATTATAAGCAATATCAAGTGGTACACATGCTGAAAAGTGAACACCATTCGCTACTATACTCGTGTTGATGTGGTAGAATATCGTCGCAAAAGATGCCCTAGAAATGTTCGTATGTGTTGTATAAACTTGAAGCGAAGCTAAAGGACGTATCTTACAGACGATGAATATGCATATTTCAAAATCATAATTAATTTCTCTGAAATCTCTTAGAACTCTTCACACTTTGTTCCAAGTTAAGGCGAACTTTACGACGATGTAACTATCTTAATTCTCTATCACGTGGTGTCTTTAATTTTGATAAAGCTAACTGGATAAGTTTGTTTGGAATACATTAATACAATGAATATATTGGTTATGAGACCGATGAAAGCGACCACGATTACAAAAAAAAAAAAAAAAGAAAAAAAAAATTTCCGTTCGCCGTTTTATCCACGAAGATAAATAAGCGTGCAACATCATTTGCGTCTTTTTAACTCTTAACTTTAGAGACGAAAACTCATTTCCTTGCTCATGCGATTGCATAAAAGTGAGTTTGCCCGATGTTACGCGCTACAAAGGCGAGCGAGGTAAGCCACAAGATGGTGTCCTCGGTTTACCAAAACTTTCGCGTCCGCGCCAAGAGTCGAGTCATCTCGCGAGGAATTTATAGATCGCTACGGTCGATCATTTGCTCGACAGTATCTCTTGGATCTGATCTCTGTTTGATTTATTCGTCTTGGAAAGTATCTGTAAGTAGGTATCTATCACGGTTAAGATAAGGCGTGCTTGAGGCACGCCGATTACGGAGTTACGGGCGCCAATCTACTACGTTTCGGTCGTAAGTCATGATGACGGTTCAATAATTAACTTCGCGAGGAAATCGGTTATCGGGACGATATTATTCGGGCTCTTACTTCTCCCGGTAATAACCGGGCAACCACTCTCCCGCACCCTCACCACCCTTGCGTCAAGAGGGAACGACGATCCCACCGTCTCACTTAGGGGATTCAATTTAGATGTAAAATTTAGAATCGTCGCCTCGGTTACGCTTCTCTTTTGGCTTTCGGAATACTGTGAATACCACGAATTCTTATTATAATAGACCGTCGGTAATGGTCCGAAAATAAAGATTACCGGATAAGAGAAAGGGGCGCGAGTAGAAATACGAAATAAACGCAAAGACCAAAGGCGAGAATATTGCGCATTCCTCTCATTGCGACTTGCAAAATACGGATTCCTCGTGTGATTAAACGACGTTAAATTGCTTGCGTTACTTTGGATAAGAGATAAGCTATTAAAAGAAAATTCAGTTGTACCAAATATATAGACTTCTACATGTGTTACTTAACTTATAATATTTTTAATATCTTTCCTTATTTATCTTTTAGCATATCTGGAGAGACTATAAAAAGATAAATGCGATTGAGACATTTTGCATAATCGATGCAATTAACACGAATTTGTTTCGTCTATCTGTCCTTCTCTTCACTGTTTCTCGTTTGTCACTTTCAACAGCTTTGCCAGTCAGTCCTGTTCCATGTCCGTCTATACTTTAACAATCTAACGACTCTCACATGGAAATGACCTGTGCAAGAAACACCGCAAAAAAGTATTAAGCGCTCTCTTACCTGAAGTTGACGCGCGGACAATAGTATCCCTGGTGCCGAGTACAAAAAGCTCCAGCCGTTGTCCGCGTGCCAGCTTCAGGTACGGGCATGCACTTTTTTTGACCCGAACGTAACGAGCACACGTAATCCGTAACTGCGAACTACGCTACAGAGCTTTTTACTTTTCAGCGTGTAGACCTGAGGCGGGCAAACTCATCGCCATTATACGCCGCGAAGTTATGATTGGTTTGGACGTTTCGGTTGAAATCCTAAACTGTAACTACGAGATTTAAAACATACTATATTTACATTGCCCCGAGACAGTCGAGATATCTTATGAATTATTGTCGATTTTCATCTGGAGTGAAATTAGTTAAACTCAATAGTTGAAGTTAAACGTCAGTCCATCGTTTTATCAATTAATGCTTCTCAAGTAAAGTTGCAATATAAATTATTAACTTAACAAAATTTTAATATGTTATAGAATATTTATTTTAGACTTTAAAATATGAAATTTTATGTTACAAATGTAACTCCATTATTAGAACGAGTATAAAACCCATTTTACTGTTTTTAAAATAAGTACAAATGTAAATTAATATTTATATTTTGCTGTACTAATAATACGCTTATTATTATAATTGATACATATTATTATAACTAATGTCAACTGATTACATATTATTATAACTGTCAATTATTTATTACATAATTTTATTACTCAAATTTAAAAAAGATATAAATACCAATACTTTTAATAAGTGAATATATAGAAATGCCTAGATATTTATATAACCTTTTTTCTATCGATAACGATAACAATTAATATAAACTAATAGTAAATGTTTGATATTTCTGTTGCAGCACCATTGTCGCAATTGCGGGAACATTTTCTGTAACGCATGCAGTGACAATACTACGGTCTTGCCAAACTCAGCGAAACCGGTACGCGTTTGTGACGAATGTTATGTGTTTCTGGTTAGCCGTTACTCGGTGGTGCGTTAATATTCCGCATACTATTGTTCCTTTTCGTAAACGAATTGCATAACAGATTTCAGTTCGATGCACAGTCTCAAAAAAGATAGGAACGGAAATCCAAGAAAGCAGAACAAAGAAAGAATGAAAAGGTAACGAAATTTGTCTGCAAATGTAATCCACACATTTGTACATGCTTCTTTCTACTATACGTAATGCATAACAATGTATTATCAATTGGCCATATGCGACGACAAACAAATCAATCTACGTAAGCAATATTTTATTTCATGTTGAATCTTTTCTATGGAAAATAATCTCATAATTCTTTTTAGAGTAATACGAGGAGTTTAGAGAAATATTCAATTTATCAAATTTTGTTATGCATACTGTTCTGCGTTTCTATATTTTATAGTTTTATAAATAATCGCGAGATATACAATCGATAGAATTTATTTCCTCGAATGTATTTTATTTTGTCACGGCGAAACGTTCATTTTGTTTCATTTTATTGCACAACAATTACGATTATCTCACCAGCGTCATGAATGACGAGAGTTCAATGATCTGATTGTATAAATGTTTACGAGAATTCGAATTACGTTGCATATTACTTCTAGTGCGATCGTAATTGTATTTGTTATGCTCAACTTGGGCAGGGTAAGATTATAACAGGGATGTGATTGTAATTGAATCCGATTTGTAAAGTCTCGAAACTGCAGCTTTGCTCGCGCATACTGCAGCGTCCAAAAACGCGTGCCTGTACAACGATATTTTTAAATTGTTCTATACCGTCTGAAAAGAGATATTATACGTAAATAAATGAAATGGTTTTCTAACAGGTGCACGTTATTTATTGATCCCAATCTTTTATGTTATGCAAATATTATAATGAAAATATGCTTATTAAATGCCTCGAAAGAAAAAGAAAAGATCTCGTTGTTGCAATCCTTTGTAGACTGTTTATGAAAATTTTCTTTAACTGGTAGGAATTAATTAAAGACGTTCTTACAAAACCTATGTTATAAGAAACTCTTTGACCATTTCGCAAGTACATTTTAATAGAAGTCTTTATGATCCAGAAAACCACAATAATTAATTAAATGTATTCGAGACTAACTTAATATAACAAACAAAAATTATAATTTTGTTTAGAAGTAATAAAGATTTTACACATTATTATTTTTCATCGTGCAAATTAAACTTTAATTTCATTATAGCGAATAGTTCGATTAATCGGAACTTAATATTTTCATATATTTTCATATATTTTTAAAACAATTCTCTTTACAAACAATTGGAAATGGCGCCATATCTGATCCGCTTCTGTACTTACATTTCTATTACAGTGACATCAATCCTTCAAGAAGTGTATTAACGAAAAAAAAGAAATTTTCTTTTGCACAAAAGCGATTCGCAGAAAGAAAGCGGCGTAATGTGTAAATTTAGCTGCCGAATGTAAATCCGTTTCTCAGATGCATATGCTGATCTCTCTAATCTCTACAATGGGAACCACACGCCATCCCCACCGACTCCTCTATTGCAACGCTAGAAAAGCAGTAAAACAATCCGTCAGCCGGCCTCCATCGCTCGCATCGTTCTTATCCTTTTCAGACGTTAACAATGCCTACCACTACGATCCTGGACGCTACATAAACGTCCGCCAGGTGAAATCGCGCGCGTGTCCGTGAGTCTGTGTAATATCAGTACGGTGCAAGTACGGTGTTAAGGGAGTTAACGGTGTCATGTTACCTGTATGCTCGCAGGTACTTACGCCGCCTGACTGCGGTAAGTTTCTGCCGGGTGGTTGTGAGCCGCGGCGGGACTGCCCCCGTAGGCCAACTTGTCGGATATCTATGACTTTCGAAAGCTCGTTAGCCGCGAGCGTGCACGCTTAAACGGTCGCTAAATTGAAATCGATCCTCGGCCGTTCCGCATCGATCGTTGCTGCCTCGACGATTGGCGCAAATATATCCGCTTCCATCTGCCCGGCATGTAGCGCGATGGAGTACCTAGTACAAGGGTGCACGCGACAATTGCGCCGGAATGAGTTCGGTCACACTCATTGCAACCTGGTTTTCCGGAAATCGGAATAATCGGAAGAGGAACGGAGATAAGAGGATCGAATGGAAGATTAAACTTTACCATTGCGATAACATTCAAATGATTAAGCACATGTATATCCCGCTGTCAGGGAGAATATAATCAGGTCGCAGATTATTTTAATTTATTGCAATTTAGATGATTTATGACATAGATTTTTAACACTTTCATTCAGAATGCGAGGTAATATTTCTCATGACAGTTTACGGAATGTGATCAAATTATGATATTTCAGACATGACGCGTTATAAATTTTGAAGCAAAATATAGTGTCGTAAACAATCGAGAAGGATATTTTCGCAAAGTACTTTCGTAAATTTCAGATTGTATGACTATTCGTTCTGAAGTGATGAATCAACACGATCATGAGAATAAAATAATGCATTACGTTATGGAGCATTAATGATAGTATGGCGTGTTTCACGAGTCGTGGCACGCGGTGCCAAGATCATAAAGGTAAAGTTGCTTTTACAATGAAATCACTGACACACACAAAGTAACTCGGTCGCATGTTCTTATATCGCATGTCTCTATCAGAAGAATTGACTAGTTCTTCATCTTTGACATAAAGTCGACACGTAACGATCCATGACACAGTTCATAAATGTTTATTTTAAAGAATCTTCGATATCCTGGATATCGAGGATTCTTAATATAAACAAATATTATGATGATGTTACAAGTAAAGAATATATATACATATATACTTTATTTTATATATATATATATATATATATATATATATATATACAATATATATGTATGTATGTATGTATGTGTGTGTGTGTATGTATGTACATTAATTATTCTTTCGTCCTACGCGCGTCCGTAAAACGACTTTTTCTATGCGAAAATTACTGCGCGCAAATTACGTTATGAATGAAATTCCCATCGAGTACTCGCGCAACATCAAATTGAAAATTTCAATCTTGTTAGACTCACGAATGACATATTTTCTCAAGTCACGTTCGAGAGAAACAGAAGAAAGAATTTCTCGGCGCGTTCTCGCCAGATCCATACCTACAGAAATCGCATGCATGTAATAAGCGAAAACAATTGTACGTAATGGTGCTGAACCGGAGGTGCGATTCCATCAAGTGGCACGCGTGCTCGAAATAGTATCCGCGGCGAGCATGAATTATCACGCGAACCACTTCCATCGTGATTCTTTGAGGGATAAATCGTTGATAGCGATTGCACTGCTACGCTCTCCATGCCGCAAGGTGTCCTGTCCGATTTCGATGTTTATTTACTATTTAGCGCTTGTTGATCCATTTCTCGTGTAGATAAAATACTATCGCGTGTATCGGAACTTGCAGCTACATGCAATCATGCAAAAACAAAAATTTTCTGCCACGATCGAACGTATGGGAACTCCGCGAGGAGATTTTTGCTGCATGAGCGTGCATCGCGAACCGACCCGGCAAAAATGGTGACAAAAAACTACATGGACATGAAAAAAAAGCAATATTGCGTACGATCACGCTACGGGTGGTAAAGTGAACAATTCGCTGATGCACCGAAGCGTAGAAAGTTACGAGAAGCAGCGAAAACAAATGATTGTTTTCCGTAACAGTGCGTGGATAAACTGCTTTGTACTTCATCAATCGTTGCTTTGTAGTCTTTTTGATAGTGCATTCGGAGTTTTGTAACGATTTCTTAATTCGTCATAGATAACACCGTATAGAGGAAATCCGAAGAATTGCAAATATGGAGTGCACACGCAAATATTATTGCATTATATTAAAGTAATGATAACCTTTTATTTTTCATATTTTCAGTGACATGATATACGTTTAATAATGTACTGTAACACATGAACGTACATGCTATTTACGTAAATCTCATTACATGTTTTTGATAAGTTTACTATATGTAGAAAAGAATAGAGGAATTACAAATATCTAAGCGAAAGTTAAATAAATTATTTATCAATTATAAGAGTTTTTATGTAAAGAACATTTGACTTTAAACTACGATAATTAATATCTGTGTATTAATATAAACTGTAATTTTAAACAAAAAATAAAACTGATTCAGCATTGCCTCGCAACGCGTCGTAATTCCGAATAATAAAAATGAATATTCTT
>Ga0157364_1008003_pt1 | contig 10938 bp, 6 predicted proteins | sample AttsexASBM2_FD_111476 | JGI IMG/M metagenome (GOLD analysis project Ga0157364, IMG submission 111476) | Fungus gardens microbial communities from leaf cutter ant in Ribeirão Preto, State of São Paulo, Brazil - Atta sexdens ASBM2 | ecosystem: Host-associated > Fungi > Mycelium > Unclassified ... | reverse complement strand
TATATAAAACTGTGTGCGTGATGCTTTGAGTGACGTGTATGTGGAAAAACGTAGTAACGTTTTTTTTTTGTAGTAATCCAGCTTTTTTAACTAATTAATTAATTCTATGGAGCAGTTTTTTTGTTCTTAGGAGTGTTATAAATGTGATGAAATTGGAACACCATAAAAAAAATATCAAACATGACAATGATTTTGTAGCTTTAATACACGCTACATAATCATTAAAGTAATTTTAAAATAACAATAATAATAAATTCAAGGCTAATAAGAATCAGCGCAATATGGAAAAATAACTTAACTCCATTGTTCTCATATTTAAAACTTGGAATAAAGAATTAACTTCTGCCGATTTAATTTAATACAATATGTTTACTAATGGACTTCTTACAATTATGACGATTAATGTTTAATAATAAAGAAGACATCGTAGATCAATGGAGTTAAGTTATCATTCCGTACTAATATTGTGCATCTTTTTCGAGCTGACTCTTATTAGCCTTGAATTTGTTATTATTATTATTTTAAGAAGTGAGAGTCCTGTGTAAAATATTCTATCATTAATTTTAAAAATAAGCTTAGTTAAATGATAATATGGATAAATATAATTAATTACTTGTTGAAGCTTAATACGTTTCGAATTTTAAATATTATTTTCGCAATTTTTAATTCAGCAGACAGTCTTAAAATTAGAAAGTCGGTTTTATATTCTTATGCAATGCTGCTTTCTGAAATAGCTCTGCCAGAAATGATGAAAAAGCGTAAAAACGTTCCGAAAGACGAATATTCTTCAGTTATCAATGAAATCTATTAATTTTAAATTATTCAAAAGGTTTTTTAACTTAAGTAGGTTTTTTTAATAGCAATTTAAATTGCTACATTTTTGTTATTCAATTAAAATTCTGAAATATTTTCTCTCTCTCTCTCTCTCTCTCTCTCTCTCTCTTTTTCTTTCTCAACTGCAGATAGAGGAAATATATTTCACTATTATTTCACTTTGATGTTACTTTGTAATATCATCAAAATAATATTGAAAGTAATAGTAAATCGTTTCCGATAAAATATTCAATACCGCGAACGATGAAGATAAACGAAATATTTATAGCACACATGTTAGAACATGTAGATTTTATCGACTTCCAATGAAATTTTTATTAATTCATTCTAAAGCGATTTTATCAGAAATGTAATAAATACCCATTAATGTGGATCCAATTACTATAATAAATATTTAAGAATTTTTGAAGATAAATATTCACATGTGCTTTACAAGAAATATATCTTTAACCTTCAATTATCATATTAAACGCGATAATGGGAAAACGAGTTTCATGTGGGGATATTTCGGTAAGCCATCGCAGATGCATCTATTTCTATCGCGTTGCTGGAAATAAACTCTCAGAGAAGGTAAAATCAACCAGGCGATTCTATGTCGATGCATTGCAGCGCCAAACTAGATTTTTTTATTATTCAAGTGTGAGACAGAAAGAGAGAGAGAGAGAGAGAGAATATACAAAGATTTTGTGTTCAATAAAAATAAACGAGATATAAAATATTACGAAATGTATTCAATATTTTTATGTAATTTTCATTTCAATTTCGTAAAAATAAATGAAATAATAACAAGTATCTAAAGATTCTAATTTTTTATATTTTAAAAACGTTACTGTATATTATAACAAAAATTTTTATGGAATATTATATATATTTATTACAGAATTATTTTTATCGTTCGTATGCTATGTTGTGCGTGATCCATTCATTGTAATGAAAATCAAAGAAAATAACAAATGTATATACATTATGACAAATTATTAAATATTAAATATTAAATATTATTATTAAATATTAATTAATAATTGTAAAAAGCCCAGTGAACATATTATATTAAATTAAACCGACAGAATTTAATTCAGCAAAAAACTAAACTATATAACATCAAATAGATGATTTAACAATATTCGATATTTATAACACACATTCCCAAATTACAGAACAAACTATTGTTATAATCTTATTCTCATTGCAACGCCATAATTAAGTTAACTGTTATTTGTACTACTTGTGTGAAAACTAAAAGCTATTTAAATGTGTTTAAATTAATGTCAATAACTTGTATTCCATTTATCGCTATTTAGTGTAATAATATTGCTTGCAAATATCATTAATCGATATTTTTGACCTTTATATTCAAATCGAAAGAAGAGTATTAATAATCAGAAAATTTGTGCTTTTTATATTTTACTCGTAATATAAGTGAATTAGATCAAATTAATCTTAAATTGGGCGTTTTATTTATAACATTTTCCGCCTGCTCTTGTAATCCAAGATACTTTCTAATTCTGTAACGTAATCCGTCGAAGCATTCACTTATGACTCACTCATGAATACTCGCCTTTGCGTTCATCAGTGAAATAAAAGATGTGTTTGCTTGAAAACTATTTTTATGTAACTACAAAAATCATCGAAATATACGTGTCTCGTCAAGTGACGAGTTTTAAAATTTTAATAATACTATGAATGAACATTATATAATGTATGAACATTAATAATCGAAACTATTTGGAAACACTTAACGCTACTCTATTTTCAAAGATTTGATGAATCCAATTAATACGAAGAGCCAAATTTTTCTCTTTAATTAAAATAAAAATATATAGAACAGAAAAATTCAAATTGTCAAGTTAAAAAATCATTCACATAGAAAACCATTCTACTTTAAGTTATTGCAATATAAATGATAACACAATAACACGTTTACGATATACGTTTTCATCTTCGAAAACTACCTTTTACCCTCTTCGCGTTATTTAGATTTATTGGAAAGGTAAAAAAAGAAAAACTGTTCAACAATATTTCACGGTGAGACGGACGGCTGCGTAACGCGAAAACCATGTAACATAGCCACATAACGTGGGATTTTTCGCGTTAACGGAATCTCGAGCATGCGGAATTTGATTGAAGGTGTTAGGCGCTTGCGCGAAAGACGTCGGCGAGCAGTCTGGGTGTCATCCGATCAGCAGTGGGTGATCGTCGGTGTCCTACGACGGTTCAGCGTGCCGACGTTGACATCATCGTCAACGTCCTTGACAAGACAAAGAGGCCAGGGAACCGTGTGTAGCGACGGGAGCATGCCGTCCACGCGGAACTGTGAATGACCACCGCGTCCACTTCGAGCATCGATAAGGGTGCCTCGGACACGAAGTGACACGCGAGATACACACGCACACCCGCATACGCACGCACGAGAGCGCAGGGGTGACGCAGACGGAGGAGGCGCATCGAAGGGATGGCCGACAGCGAGGGTGGCTCCGAACAGGACGACGTATCATTCCTTCGCACGGTAAGTCTTACTTCGCTGTGTGAAATTTGGGATAGCGCGATAGAATGGAATCATTGGTTTCAAAGTTTAAGGAGGATGCTGGAGAGACTGTAGACCAGAAAGCTCACAGTATCAGTAATGTAAAGTTGTTATCTATTGGAAGGAGATAAATTCGGGAGACTGGTATCTAAGGATGTTGAATCTCATGATCTAGGAATGTTGAGGAAATTGTTATCAATACTGGAAAAATGAATTTAGAAAAGATTAAATTATGAAAAGAATTCTGATCTCTTTTCATGCAAATCAGGAGCGCATTTTTTATTAACGTGTATTTTTTAACAATTTAATTATAATTAATTTTCTTTACTGGACCCTACGTTATTCAACAACGTAACGTTATTAAATAATTAACTAATGAATATTAAAAAGAGTTCATGGTTTCTCGCTTCAACGAATCTATTCGTGATAAACTGGACAAAGATCAAGTAGCTTCATTAATAACTCTGCAAAGTTCACATAAAAGATGGACGTGATATGAAAGGTGTAAAGGTGATGTTTATCGATAGATTTGAAACGAGCCGAGTGTTAATATACCAGCCAGTGTATTTGTTAAAAGCGCGTGAGGACGCGGAGGTGATTCGCATTCAATGATTCGCTGATATGTATGTGAAAATGAATGAATGTCGATGCAGTTGGTGGAAGTTTGTTTGCACTACAGGAAGTGGACAGACTATACGCATTGCGCGAGCCGGTGTATTGCACTGATGCAGTACAATGATATTATCATATTATAGTTTCGTACTTATAATTTCTGTAATGCACCTCGGCGAAAATATAGACTAAAAAGACGTTATTAATAATCTGAAAAATAATATAAAAACAAAGGCTCAAATAATTTATATAAAAATTAATATAAAAATAAGGCTTATTTTTACATTTCAACTCTAATTGGGTTATTTTCAATGTTAAAATTGATATAATATAAAAATCAAATAGTCATTCAAATAACAATCTTAAAACAATACATATGTATAACCTAATCTAAAAAAACTAATATAAAAGATTAAACATGATGTATATACATTAATAATTGTAGAAGGTATGTAGAAATAAACGTTTTATTTTATGATAACTCAACACTAAGACCTTGCTTGGCTCATAGCTCTATTTTTATTATATTAATCTGAAAAATATTTAAATCTAAAAATTTAATAATTGAAGTTATGTAACACATTATGTTTTTCAATTATTATATTCAAATTGAATTATAATATAATTTTTTAAGAAAATTAAAATCACGAAGCATTTATTTAATATCCAGTAAATTCAAACTAATAATAACATAATTGTTAGTTACAATTTCCCACTCAACGATATAACTATAATGTAATACAAATTGTATATAACAATTATATTGAAAATTATAACTAATAATCATGTCACTGTTAGTTGATGTAGATTTTATAGAAATAATTTAGTAATTTGTATTGATGACGAGTTCAATTTTAAATAAATTTCAGAATAGTTTGCCTGAGAATTTTCAATTTGTATTCAATTTAAATGTTCGCATGCAATTTTTTACATGGAAAGTCATAACAAGAAAAACCGTATGTGATTTTAGCGAAACGTGGAAGCACTTAAAGTACCTTGCAGCACAACCTTGACCTCGTTCGACCTACAGAGATCATGCGCGTGAATATAGCACCTTGTACTTGTGTCATTGCATCATAATATTTAATTTATGTTTATGTTATCTATTTATTTGATACTTATAATTAATTATCATATGAAATAAAATTTATATGCAGACATTTTAAATATTTCACAAATGCAAATATTCTTTCATAATTATAAATTAATTATGTTTTATTTTTAATACTTCATTAGCATTTAAATTAAAATTTTTTAAATAAATATGTATTTAATAAAAATGAAGTTTAAAAATTAATTACAAATTGTACAATTTCAAAAATATTCAACTCATCACACAAAATTGATCATAAATTGTACAAAATTACATATTTTCTTCGTGTTCATTACAACCGTTTTACTATTCTCTTTCATTTTTATCTAATACTCGATGCTTTAAAATCCTAAAATATATATATATATATATACTAAAGATGTGTACACATAGTAATGTATTATCGATAATATTTCGTGCTGCAACTTTGAAATAAAATGAAAATTTAAAGGTTACAAACGTGTTCCAATGAACAGAAATTTTCAATATGTTGTTTTATCGATCATAAATCGATTTATTATTTTCTCATATTTTTCGTATTATATCTGTTTTGCTTTTTTTGTATAACTGACGAATTTTTTTTTTAGAATATTTAATAATTTCAACCACGTCTGCGTCTTCTTCTTATCCTCCTCCTCCCTCCCCTTCTTATCCTCCTTCGTCCCCTTCTTATCCCTCTTCCTCCCCGGCGTTTTTTCTTTTCTCTTTCTGCCAAACGTACGTACTTCATCCTCTCTTCGTCAGGCAAAGCACACCATTCCTTGCCGGCTTGACGAGCGACTTCTGTCACATGTTTGCCAGGCATTTTATAATACATCTCAAGATAAAAGATGATAAAGGGATTCTGTGAGACAATTCTTCGTCTTCTTCTCCTTCTAGTTCTAGCTCTCTCCTCACAACGGCACATAGATTTCCTTTCGGCCCTTCGTTGGCACCGATCCAAACGCGCTTTCTCAGCATCTGCCTTCTTCTCTTGCTCGTTCATCTTATCCGTTTTTTCAAAAACACCTCTGCAAAGGATTTTAACTGGTTTATTTCATTATTGTATTCCTCATAATTCATTGTAAATTATAATGCATACAAATATATACAAATTAATTAACATCTATAATATTCAGTTCAAACGAATCGTTAATATTCTCTCCAAATTAATTGTTAATGCGCGCATTTTTGTTAGGCATTTAGCATAACATGTGTTACTGATGATTAAATCGATCGAAATACTTGATTTTCACGAAATTTTCGGTTTTTCTTCAAAGTTCATCGACTATTATTTGACTCACTTTATGACGAGTGGGCGCAAATTTTATCACACTATCATGAAGTATACATAGGATGTTCTGGAAATCATAATCGGGAAGGAGGTAATTCCTCAAGTAAAAAAATAAATTGAAAATATAGATAAAATTTTTTCGTACATTTCTAATAATTTTTCAATTAAAATAAATACATTATTGAAATTTATTGCATTAGTTTAAATTATATCAAACTCAGACTGGCCTAAAAATAGCACTGAATCATGATTGAATGAATCAAGCAGATTGTAACTAGTTAAGTACCTATGTATTTAACGAATATTCAACTTCTTGATTTTTTTTAAAACAGAATCCTGTTTAAAACAGAATTCTGTACGAAAAAATTTGTTCTATATTTTTTACTTACTTTTACAAGAGTACTAATTACCTCCTTCTCGATTGTATTATAATTTCTGAAACATTTTGTATACATAAAGCATACGGAACGTTGAGCAAAAAATTGATTTTTTCTCCGGAAGAATGGCTTTGATTATCAATACGGGTGCTATCTTCGCGAGGTTAAATAGCCTTTCATGTTCTTAAAGAACCATTGTGGCGAAATCGCGTACAAAGATATATTTCCGTTAGATTCACCTCGCGATAACGTGCCGTGTAAAATCGATGGAGACCAGGAAACTATTTATGTTCTTATATGAAACGTCACATCCGTACTTTTCGACAGACTACCTTTCCTGCGAATGGATTACGTATCCGAACATGACAGCGAAGTACGGAATATCGCTCACCTGTCATCAAATATGTTTTCATCAGTATTAAGATCCATCATTCGCTGTCACAATTTTCACTTGATAATTTGATTTGATTGAAAAGAAAGTGAAATGTTGTCCGCACGAAAACATCTGAAAGCTTTATGAATTTAATTCTCTCACTTCGCACGCTCGAGAATAGTTGATGGGTATCTATCGATTATCAACATTGCGATAATAAGAATTTTCTAATAGATAAATGATCAAATATCAAAAATGTGCGCGCCATCGGGATATAATTCCGCGAAATTAAATTTGTATGTAACTTTGTAATTGCGATCATTTCAACTTCGTCGTAAAAATTGCTTCTTAGCAAGATAATTATTTAAGAAAAATTAAATTTTAATTTATTATGATTTGTTAATTCATGTAAAGAAAATTTGAATAAAAAAATTTATAATGCAACTTTAAGATTAAGAAAAATAAATTATTCAAATTTTTGCAGATAAGATAAAAAAGTGTGTGTAACAATGTAATATCGAAATTCTTTCATTAAAGTAGATATATCCTTTAATTAATTACATTTCACCTTAATGTCGCCTTCGAGGAGACACTTATAGTCGAGTGATTCATTGTGCAGTTTGCTGACAGTACTTTGCAACACGTGCTATGCACGTCGCGCGCATAGAAATCTAACGAAGTTTCCGGCACATCGCAAAGGTTTTATCGTGATTTTTCTTTAAAGTCGCTTCTTCAAAGCTAGTCGCTTTTAGTTAATTTTAGAATTTAATGTGACGCTGTTCTGTCTGATCGATAACTGTCAGCTCGCGTAGCTTTCATTAGTGATGTCGCATCGAAAAATGATGAATTTATAATTAATATACCGCGATGCAGTGTGCGTCGGATGCACCGAGTATCGAACAACAAACGATATACCACACGCACGATGGGAACACCTCTCTAAAGCTTTTTCCAGCTCAGTGGTGCCGAGGCTCACTTTTTACCGATATGTTTATCAAACGATCACTTTATATGCTGATATTTCTGATGAATAAAGGAAGCAACGAATTGTTAAGTTAACTTGAATAAATTTTAGTTGGAAAGGATTAAATCAAGCTTCGAATTTTTAGAAAGGATTATTTCAAATAAATTTATATTTTCAGGATTTTGATTTTAACAATGTTTAAATTTCTTTAAATTTGTTCAATTGTGTATGTGATAACTTTCTTATATTACACACTACTTTTTCTGTACATCTGAATAAAAAAATCTTGAAATATCTTGCAATATAAATATGAAAAGATTAAATATGATTTATGATTATTCGTCGATTACTCGTCGATGGAATTATAGGAGTGTCTGCTTGTGACATGAAGGTTTATCCTTGACCTATACCACAATATGTGTTTCGATCGTCAACCGACGCCGGAAGTAAACGATGTATTTGATTCATTATCAATGCATGCGTCGCTCGTTTCTCCACTAAATTACAAACAATTCTATTTTAATGTTAAGAGAAAAAATTAAATATAAAATCTTATGTACTTATTTATATGTTTCCATAATCTCTGATGTTATATTTATTAACAGTAAAATCAATATCTTAAACACCGCAAGAAGAAATTGGATTACATATTTGCAATTATAATAAAAAAAATTTAAATAATAGAGAGTTCTTAATTTTTATTTTATCGCGTACATTATATGGAAACACAATCACGAATTGGAAAATATTTTGAATACAAATATTTCTTCATATAATATCTAATTAACGTTAGCAATTTATAAAACTACAGTCCGCGTCATCAGTGAATTGACCGATGCATTTTATTAATATCTCAATAAACAAGATTAGGATTTCTTGTCAAATTTCCAGCGAAAACTTTCGATACTTCGCGTGTTTCAAAAGTAAATATATGATCTCACATATGGCGAATCGCGTGCCATTTCATTCAAGCAGGAAGTTATGTTAATGTGTCCTTTAACATTATTTATGCATTTCTCTCCGTTGCATTTCAATTTTTTTTTAAACTTAAACAAGTCAGGAATGCGTGTACATTCCTAGTTACACCTACCATCGCATTGCATCCGATAACCGAGAATATTCGGATTATATTCTTACTAAAATATATATAGAGAAAAAAAAAGAATAAATACACTTGTGACGACACAGGTAGGATACAATTAATACGGTGGTGTAAAGCAATTTCATTTGCACGAACGGTCCTGCGAGCCGGGTTCTGCAATCGATTTCAATTTAACTCTATAATCAGTTGATTGCCTTAGATACGTTGTTATCACATTCTTGATTGCCAATAAATCGTACTGATTAGCGATTGAAGAATAATTGAACGCAAATTGAAGAATAATTCAAGTACGAATTGTTTGCAGGTACTAACAATTTTTTAAGCAAAAATTGATAAACGCGCGTGTTTAATCTACTTTATTTTTAATTTATTTTAATTTTATATACAATATGTACTGCAATTTCCTAATAATAAAGATAATTTTTTCTTTAATAATAAAATAAAGATAACATTTTCTGAAAATGTTTGTATTTTGTTTGTATAAGTTATATAATTTAATATGAGATTTTTTAATTGGATTACACATTGCTTAATTTAGAATGAAGGTAAAAAAGAAAGCACTTAGATGATTGCTACAGGCGTATTAATTTTCTTCTCGTATCATTAAACTGGGCTTGGGAATTGTTAAATGTGAGACGATCTTATCTTAGCAACTCATCATATGTAATTTTATTATTATACATAATGTAATGTATACAGGTGTGTACCGATTGAATAATGAAATCATCTGATCTAACCATATTACAGAAATACAGAGATAAAAGACAATTCTCTCTGAAACTTTTGAGTTTTGCCAGCTACATTCTACATTCGCTCTCATATATTTTTCATTCATTTTGTCGTTCAATTAACTATTCTCGTTTTCTTTTTCGTGTCTTAAGTTAAAGTTAAAAGGCATGAATACATAATTTTTTGTTTACAATAGCTGGCCGAGTGTAAAGGAAAATAAAACCGTTGAAGAGTAAGAAATTAATATTTTGAGATTGCAACTACAGAAAAGGGCAAAGAGGATGAAGCTTGAAAAAGTCCAGAGTATAAAGTAAAATCAAATATAAAGATGAATAAAGTTTACGCAAGGGTTAAAATCGAACGACGCAAATTGAATGACTCACTCGACGAGCTTTTCGAGGCGCGGTATTATTGCCTGTATTAAATAACGCCGTTTTCCACTTCTCGCGGTGATGTGTTCAAAAATTACGAGATGCATTTGAAGCCAGTATACTTGTGCATGTCCGGTCTTCATGCATTCCTGAGGTCGTCCAAATTGGTTTTGGCACGGCGACCGTGTTCTATCATTCGGCTGACATCATAATTCATGCGATTTCGCAAAAGCTAATTATTACTATCGCAGTGAAAATACTTTTTAAAATGACATCATTCAGATAAATGATATCAATTCGTCTTCTGACGACATCCTCCATTGAGCTTCGATCATATCCGCAAAATTCTAGAGATTATTACTTTGTAGAACCATCTCTATTGTGGATTGCAAAATCCTTAAGTGATATTGCGTATTATTGCAGCACATCAACGCGATGCAATCTCGAGAGAAATTTGTGTCGAGATCTTTTTTAATTGCGATTAACATAAATTTCGAATTTAAAGCAATGAAAATATATGTATATATGTACACACACACACACACACACACACACACACACACACACACACACACACACACGCGCGCGCGCGCGCGTGTATGTATATATATATATATATTAGGTGTAGTAAAAAGAAATTCATTATTTTTGCATGAAATTGAATGGAAAAATAATGGATTTCTTTT
>Ga0157364_1008002_pt1 | contig 10938 bp, 5 predicted proteins | sample AttsexASBM2_FD_111476 | JGI IMG/M metagenome (GOLD analysis project Ga0157364, IMG submission 111476) | Fungus gardens microbial communities from leaf cutter ant in Ribeirão Preto, State of São Paulo, Brazil - Atta sexdens ASBM2 | ecosystem: Host-associated > Fungi > Mycelium > Unclassified ... | reverse complement strand
GTGCGCAAAATATTCTAAATGCTTTTCGTTTTTAATATAAACATATAATTTAATATAACGATTTCGCGAAATAACAAAATATCTTATCTATCCTTTTATTTCTTTCTTCAAAAATCGTTGGAAAAAAATGACGATTGTCAGATATTTTTTCAGAAATGTGGAAAATAATCAAAGGATGATATAATCAATAATCAATAAATAATCAATAAATAAAAATAAATATAGAAGTAATAATTTAATAAGATTTAAATATATGATCATTATGATAATTGTAAGAAAGTTGTACAATACAATTAATAATTATAATAAAACTTTATAATTTAATTTATAATAAAACTTTATAATTTATGTAGTTGTGTAATGCATAAACATGAGCATTAAATTAAAACAATTAGAAAAACATTTCAAATTTCTCATTAATTACATTATTTTTAAATTTATTATCATATATCAGGTAAAGTTATCAAAATTCTTTTCATTTTTTTCAAATCATAAGAAATTTATATTGTTCGTCCCATTATATTATCCAAAGTATTTTTCTATTTTCTATACTCTGTATCGTTTTTTCTAATGTGAGAACGGAAATGATTATATAATGATCACTGCTTCTGTCCAGATGATCCGCTAACAATCTGGCGAATGAAATTGTGCAACGTGCGCTTCACATAGAAATTGCCACGTCGCAAAAACACACCGTGATCAATTGTCGTTAATTAAATAGGGTAGCCGATTTGCGTCGGAAGGGAACAGCAGTGATAAATAAACTAATCGCGAATCTATTCTGCGTTGCTACCATTTATATCAATTACGTGACGTATGATCAATCGTTCGTCATGTTCATGTAATTATTCGTAGAAATATACATAATACGTATTTGAAAACAGAAAGAAATAAGTTATATTTGTGAGAATGGCTGTTTTCTTGATAATGATCGTTTTCTTTTTTACAACATGTGTCGAAATTTGATCATTCGCGTATTTTTAATGAGAAGCGCAAATATTTATAAATGTTGACTTACATAACTTTTTATTCTTGGAAATGATTCATTTACTTAGAAAGTCGTTAAAATAAAATAACAGCCATTTATAAAAATGTTATAAAAATAAGAAAAAGATTGTAAACGAGTTGAAATTTCGCCGAAATATTTTTCAAGTATTTGGTACAGTGTTTCGTGTAACATGAGATTTTATCATATTGCATTCATCATGAATTCAGTGAGTTATCGCGATCGATGTTGCGAACATAAAAATGTCTATCGTAAATCTTGGTAGCGAATATCACCGAATAAACTATGAATCTACGATCATTGCGATATACAATATTGTGCAATCAATCGAAAATTTATTCATACTTTCGAAAACGGACGAGATTAAACAGAAAAATATCTTACACATCAAGAAAGTAGCAAAATATGGTCGAAGTATTTTTATATCTCGATAAATATCCTATAAATATTTCGATGGAAGCCAATCGGTGATCTTTATAATACTGAAGTTTTAAAATCTAGAAGTTATATATGTGTGCGTATAAATATCGATGTGATGAGAAAGGGCATATAGTTACATCGTCAATAAAAATAGCATAAAAGAAGACTGCAATAAAAATTTTAATTTTATTGGCCGCGTGAACATTCCGTTGCATGATTCTAGTTTGGCTAATATGATTTAATTTATTTAAAAATGTTTTGTCCAATTTTCATAATATAAATATAAATATATAAATATATATGGATTATATATTTTTTATTTAAATTAATATATATAATAGCTAACTAATATATATTACGTAATATAGTTTAAATCAAAATGAATATTCGAATACTCCTAGAATATTTCGTATTTTTCATATATCATTAATCTAACTTTACATTTGAAATATATTATATACTATGTGTTATACAATTAATTTTTTATATCAATTTTTTATAAAAAAACATGCTATTTGACACTTGCAGTATAATCCTCTTAAACCTAAAATAATTATTTCTAATCTTAATCTCTAAGATATCTTTTATCTCTTCATACTTTTATATACTTTTATTATTGATATACTATAAAATAATATATTTGCTTTCAATGTTTGTATTACAATCTCGCACATTAATAAAGAAATCTTAAGTGATACCCTCTCAGATTTATACTGCAAAATATATGTTTCAACACATGTATTCATTGCATATATGTACATGTTGCAACGAGGATTTTGTGTTTCTTATACATTCCGAAAGCAATGTCCAGTCGAGATATTTGCGCAAACAATCACGCCCGGAAATTGTTGACTCGGTTGGACATTGCTTTAGTCAGACGTCGAAATTATTCGAAATTTGTCAGAACCCCTTTTTGCAAGTCTCCTTCCAGAACGATGCGTTAAGTCAGGTCATGTTATGGCCTTATCTCCCACGACACTACACGGAGATACAGAGAAACTCAAGAAGGCCCCGAAACGGTTCATCGGTGCCGTCTCATTCCGGTGGGCTGGCCGCCTCGTCCTTTTGCGGATTTAATTTATGGAGCGATTTTAATGCCTAAAAATATACCGTGTGCACCGTCCGTGTGTCCCGCCTCGAGATTCCAAGCGGTTTCTGGCCTTTCCAGATCCTCTCGCTCTCGCTTTCTCGTTCGTTATCGCTCTTTCGCTCGGTTTCGTCCCTGTTGAGACGGTGTGCATGTATGAGTATCGCGTGCTCGCACACCCACAGAGCATGTATTACTATCTATACCGCCGATGGACTTTTGCTGAAAAATCCACGCTGATTTTACGTGCGTGTGTATGCGTATACATGTACATGGATATGTTCGACATTTCATATACGTATACTTTCGATCGAATGTAACTGAATTGCAGATATAAATCGATGAAACCCTGGGTATCCTACGCGCCCCGGGCTTTTCAGCGTCTTCCGCCGAGTTACGCACGAAACCAGCGAAGTTATACATTTCGCCAACGAGCTCTAAGTACGATTTATCGTTTGCCAGTTGCGTGCACAACTCTTCTGCCGCGTGATTCCTGCGGCCCACTCATTTGGTTTTTTACGTTTCGGATCTATATCCGGAGAGAAGCCTCGTATCTCCAGTTGAGTCGCGGCAGAATCGAACACGAATCAGCGAATTTTTATTCGCTGGGTTAATCTGAATACACCAGTCGTTATAATTAATCTTATCGCAACGATAAAGCTGTACTTACGACTACTGTGGGACGAGCGTGTAGATAGAGTCGGATTATTAAATTAAATATTCCGTAAGTCTCTGTCCATCTACTATTCCGACGCGTTAATGTACTAAATTATCGCGTAGAACATTATCCCCGGCTCTCACACCGATAAATGCTACTTATATCGAGTGTAATAATTCTTGTCGGATCAGCGATAAATTATTTCGGGTCCTGATATAACGCCGGTCCACACGCAGCAGCGCATCCTCGTCCGCTGATGACTTTTGCGCGGCAATCATAGCTTATAGCGCAGGCAGGTAAATTTCACGCTATCGGGAATACGACATACCGAATTGACATATCGAATTACGAAATATTTTTACAAGTATATAACTGCAATTGATATTTAAAAAAAAAAGCTTGGATGAAATATCATTTAGTTACGCCATATCAATCAATACATGGACATAATGTTAAGATGGCGGAAATCGCGTTATTGCCGGTCGCATTATTACGCTATCATATTTCGCGTATCAAGTCGCGGAAGAAACTATTCTCGCGCCACTCGATCTCACAACGCGATACACGGCAATGTCTTGGAGGATAAAGAATCGCGCGATCTTCCGGTATGAACGCGCCCGGAGCGATACGCGATCCATACCTCGGAAATCACGGAAGTATGTACTACTACGTAATTTCCCTAGGAAAACGGATCACCCTCGTCCATCTGCGCCGATCGGAAATTGCGCGGCGATGCTGTCCCGACGCGCTAAAACGCGCGATGCACCGAGATTCGATTCCATAATTCATCGATCCTCGACACCGCGCGACGCCCGGGGTGGTATACGCACGGATTATTAAAGTAGAAAGGGAGGAAAATATATTAAGCATACCGGAGGCCGGAGGGGAGGCGAAGGCGATAATGGTAACCGCGATGCGGTGAATATATGCGCGTATATCGGTAAGGTGGAGCCTGCATCTTGGAAACGGTTACGCATTATGATTTACGTTCGTCCGCATTGGTTGCAGTCGACGATCGACCGGCTACTCGCCGATGTGCCACGCGCGTGCATGCACGCGTGCGTGCGTGCGTGAGTGCGTGCATGTACATGCTCACATCTAGTAATGTCCGCGCGACATCGTGGTATAAATTGTCGCTGAACTCCGCAACTACCGAGAGAGAGCAACGGATACGAGCGGGGGCGAAAATGACGGTAGCCGATATAGGCAGGCACACTGCAGGTAGCACTCGGAATTCCGTTTTATAATTAGATAAGATCATTCGAATCCGTTTTAATTAGCTTAGATGAATGGATCCTCGAGCGTAACGCGCATGCTCGCATTAGTATCGTTTACACACGTCGCGAAAATTACAGCCCGCCCCGGCTGATTATATTCATGCGACGCTCGTAAGCGATGTTCTCGTAAACGTTCGAATCAGTCACACTTTACGGTTCGTTTATTATTACACGCGAATTTTCATTTTTTTTCATATGATTGAAAGACACTTATTTTTATCCTGCAGTGTAATGTAAGTAATATAAAAGCTCTTTAACTATCGCGTACAACTAGCAATTAATATATATTAATCTAAGATCATTTCGCAAGGCTGCAATTTATATTCTGTAGAATATATATTCAAATAGAGAAATAAGCTTCTTTATCACTCTCTTCAAATTATCGTTATAATCAAAGGTTATCTTTACAACTCATAAATTATTATCCATCAATTATTATCAAGTGATCAATATTATCTTCTATTTAATCGAAGAAGTTAAAATTATTATGAATATCCCGCGCCTTCGTTCTAAAAATAAAAACGAGGAAATAACTCGCACTACATTCGTTATATCACATACACGATATAATCGATTTCCATGTCGAATCTAAATTGCGAATACCGTGCGACCGTTTGTGCAAAAAATCGTGTATCTACTACCGAAGAGTAGCGATACCAATATCAATTATTTTTCCCGGATAATTATCGTGCGATGGCGCCAGCGAAGACCTACCCCTCGTCCTTAGATAGATGCGACGGCGCCGCGGTCCGTGTCGTTTTGCTCGCACACATCGCGCTACCAGCTTGGAAACATCCGGCTGCGAAATGACGTTTACGTGTGCGGTACGTACGCTCGCCGCGTTGCACGCGCACGTCGGTCATAGTCCGTTAAGTACCTCCGCGTGAGACGCGCTATCTCGCTCGACCCTGATGCCTGCATCCGCGACCGATAGCGCCGCGAGCAGATACGCGACGAGATACACGCGACTCGTTCGCAATTTTGCAATTCAGATCCGCGTCGGGAGTGATACGCCGATATGAGACGGCGGTACGTGGCACGGTAGACAGCCTGTATTGTAGATATACGTCTTACGTACAAGGCAAAACGCGCGACATGTAGGACTTCGAAATTTGCGCTTGTGTCGAGGAGGGTCAATCCGATTCCTTGATGGTAGATTATGTAGTGCCGTTAATAGACTGTGTCTTTAAATTAAACGGAAAAAATTAATTGGGTGATGCAGCAAATTTACAACTTACTGCGCGAATTCAACATCTATAATTAAGAAGATTTGATGGTTTAATAAATCGTAATGTTGTTCAACTGTCAAGTTTACTACTTTAACATAGAATATTGACTGTATATTACGATTATAGATTTGCTGTATATCAGTGAAGCTTCAACTGTCTTTTTTTTCTATGATATACTTGTTTAAAGGATTCTTGCACAAGATAATTCAGCATTTTTATTGTATATGAACTTAGCATTGAAAACAGGATTTAAAGGACTTAAAATTGCAACACAGAATTATATCTTTCGTAAAAACTTGAGATTGATTTTTCGTTGTCAGCTTTTAAAATACAAAGTGGCTAAATTAAGTAACACTTGTTTTGCAAGATTCGGATCGTTTAGATCTAATTCACAAATGGTAATTTATTAAAATCAGCGCTTAATTCTCCTTAAATAAAAACACATTAGCTAATGAGAATAAATTTACAAATTACAGAATATCGAGCAAGAAGTGTTGTGCGGGCGTTATCGCAATCACTGTGTGTCACAGAAAACATGTATATTATAAAATACTATTAGTGCGCATTAGCCATGACCGTGATAAATATTAATAGTTATTAATACGCCATCGTCTTGTATCGTGCATTAGTTTTCTATGCTGTCGCAAACTATCGCTGTTTTGCTCGTCGCAGGCTGCAATTCCTCTCAAAATAAAATAATCGTAGGACAGAATCAATATATTGTATATCGACGATGCTGTCTAGCCGCAAGCATGCATCGCGACGATTTATTCGCGCGTTAAATGAATCGTGAGAAGATTATAGAACACAGTATGATACTTCCTGTGATAATAAAGTCTAAGGACATTTTCTTAAGAACAACTTCGACGAATTAACTCATACAGGAAATGATCGTTTATGCGAGTTCATTAACTCTGTTTATTCTCATTAACTCTATATATATATTCTCTCCAATTAAATGTTTATGTCAAAAGTACTAAAATTATAACTCTTCAAAATTGAGAGCTCTCATATCTGTGCCATTTACCATAAGACGTTTCTCACCTTATCGCGCATACTGTTATTATAAACTTAATCCGACAGGTGATCTCCTGGTGAAATCACCCGGAAATCTGCGCTGACATCTCGGACTACGCGATTCGCTCTTCGGAAGTGATGGATTCGACGAGTTGACGTTTAGATTAGCACGATGAGACGACATCACGATTCGTTTTTGCCATCGCATCTCACTCGGGCATGTCGTATGGTAAGAAGTTATGAGTTACGTGAGATAGGTTGCGTACAATTTTTCGGACGGAATATCCGCGTACGTGGTTAATCGGGCCACTGTCCGTATTCTGCATTGCAAACTAAAGAGATGCAACAGCGATGGATGACACGAACTGCAAGCAGCACATCGCTCACGTAGAAGATCGATCTCCTTTCCACTATTGATATTTAGATCATCTTCCTCATATTCTATCCTGAGATCGCTATAATTCAGAATATTTCTTTTTACTCTCAAACCAATTTTTATACGTATATTTACCGGCAATTAGTGATCGCCACTGTAGCGATTAGATGCTGATCGCCGAGCGGAAAAATATCGCGATTCTTCGCGAGATGAACGGCTGCACGCCGCCCAAGAATTGTCATCGTTTATCAGCTCTTTATCTCAGACCGGTTCGTCGCAGGAGTTCCTTGTGAACGCGGTCGTGCGCCTCGCCGCACCGTCGCGCTTCGTGTACATTTGTAACGTACTTCACGTAAATAACATTGACTTCATAAAGCACATTATACCGCGAAATCTACGGAGCACGGTTCTATAAATCAAGCTCGCACTATCCCCCGGCTATAAACCTGCGGGCATGCGAACATATCGCTAATGAAAATTTGTAGAATGTTGTTATCGACATGCCGGTCGAACTGATGCATCGTTTGCATAAATATTTTTGACAGATTTCTATAATATGTGACTGTGATTATATTAATGAAAGAAATAAAAATTAATTTCACTATCGTCTGCCTTCCAATCTCATAATATAGAAATTCGGAAATTTTTTTTAAAGACGAAATTTTATAAGGCCAAAATTTTTTACAGTACTACAATCTTATAATGCTACATCTTTCTTCAAATGATAACATTTAATTTGCTATACAGAAATAACTTTACTGAAAGATCTGTTTTACTAAATACAAATCTAAAAATCCTAATTTTGTTGGACTATCAAAATATAAATAATTATGATGGAAACTAAAAAAATGAGCAATGCTACAAAAAAATTTTGATATTCCAATCAATTTGAGTTTCCAACAAAATTATCTTGATGATCGAACAAAATTATTTTCAGACCTGTTATATCCAGTAAAGTTATATATCCAGTAAAATTTTAGAGCAAATTCATTCTTTCCGTGTATAAGTTGGTAAAGCTTCAGGCTAATAAAAAGCAAAACTGAAATCGTTTCTTCAAAAGAAAGGCAGATGAAATAATATCAGGCAAAGGCGTGTTACACGAACGTGAAATTTGCATGCGTCAATCACTTATGACTGCTGCGATCCGGCACAGTCGAAAGAAGGAAAAAGCGAAACGTATAGCCAAACGAAATTATCGTGCCAGACACCGTAACGCTTGAGATACCCCACGATTCTTTTTCCATTCTGCGTGAATAAGCGTGAACTAACGGAACACTTGTTTACACTGGTCGCATTCGATAATCCATAAATCGTGATTCGGAGTGCGCATACATCCCCTGTCGCTCGTATAAGAACACTATATATTTGTTTGCTCGCTCGAGCGATTACGATTGGTCGAGTGATTATGATCGGTAGCCTGTTTTCGCGGAAAACAGGCGCATACAAATCGTCTCGCATGCCTGAACGTAATTAATAACGCAAAAGGCACCCAGAAAGTTGTCATGTCGCGAGTGAGGGGAAAATTGCAATTTGCCGATAGGGAATAGGAAAACCCGCCTCTGCAACCCGTGTTTGTCGGCTTGCTACGCTTTCTTTCCACGACGTGCAACATCTCCACCGCATTAATTACTTTTAGTTCTCCTTTAATATCGCCCCGCGCTTGATTCTCTCTCTCTCTCTCTCTCTCTCTCTCTCTCTCTTTCTCTCTCTCTCCTCTCCCCCTCTTTCTCTCTCCTTCTTATTTTATCCTTATCCCAATCCATTCAACCGCTTAACCGGCCGGCTAGCCGGCCGGCTTGATCGGCTACTTGGTCCTTTGCGTTACGCATTCAAGTCTTGGCTACATGCAAGATAATATTTCCTGTAACTGTATAACAGATTTACGAGCGAGTAACTTCGACGGCGGGAGAGAGAGAAAGATAGAGTATGTGTAGGAAGGCTATCGCGGCTCGCTCATCGCGTGAAATTGAACTTAATAATACGGTTTTCGACCGGAATGCAGAGCTGTCGAGTTACGTTTGCTATTAAATTCCACGTGTTATCCTTGATAGGTGACAATTTTTACATCAATCTGCGAAATGAGGAACCGATGAAAATATCAGAACAAATAAAAAAAAGTTTCAATTGGTCCTTGTTTGCTTGATAGCCATTTAAATAAGTTTTACTTATTTTTTAACAAAATTAAATACACGGCTTGATAATAGATTCTTGACATTTTACACAAAGCTTAAATTTTTATACAAAATTACAAAGTCCTCCTTGTTCTCTCTTTATTTTTATATAATATCAAATTCAAAGACTTATCTTATCTTTCTTTATCCTAATATAATTATACCGTTGAAACTTATTCTGCATTTATTTTTTTGTTTGTGTTTTTATTTTTTTAAGTTGATTTGAATATTCAGAATTATTACATAACAAGTATTAAAGATAATAAATAAGATAATTATGCGAAAATAAAATATTAAATATTCGTTTGTCTACATATTTTTCTACTAACCAATAGTAGCAAATTTCTTCTCCGTAATTTCTGTAATGTTCATTTAACGCACCATTAACGTTTTTCTTTTACGCGAAATAGTTATGTCAACTAATCGATAAAAGTTCTCCTAATATAAATCAGCATTTTTTTTAATTCCACGCTGATTCACATGCCGTTCTATTTGTATCAATAGGTTAAATGCACCTTTGAAAGTGCCTCCATTTAAAAAGTGGCTAATTTACATAATGACATCATGTAAAAACTAGTTCAAGCAATAAGTTTTAAATAAACGTCGATACTCAAATGTTAGATCTTACATCGCTTTTTGAAATCGCATAATTAGATATCGATTGCGAAATCCATCGATCTAATTGAAAAAAAAAAACTTTTACAGACGATCAATCGAATTTTATTAACTCGTCGTGGAAAATATTGATAAAATACGCGAAAACACTAATGCAATTTCACAGGCTAATAAATACTATGTAATTAATTCGGCACATTAATGAACTGTACATATCGATAAGTGGCTTTCTAGAAAATTACCAGTGTACATGTTTATCGTGGACGATGTACGATATCGTGTACTTATCGGATTTATATACAGCGACATTAATATATAAACGTATAGTATAAGCGTATAAACGTATATATAAGTATAAGTATAAACGATATTATTCATTATTCTTATACGAATATATTTAACGGTGACATTGATTAACGCGCTGATAATATGCAGTGTAGTATCATAACGTCGACAATTCTGATTTTCGCTATAATTATTATACACATAATTATATATTCCTATATTTCAATGGCTACCCACGCAGTACGCTAATATGAGACGTTACGTAATATCGCACCGCAGCGGCAGCATATGCAAATTCGTCATTGCGCAACAGGGCTCGCTATTCCCTATGGCTGTTCGTCTAATTTCAATTCTGTCGTTGTATATGCTAAAAAAAATATTATAAAAATTTGTTATAAATAATACGACAATAAGGTCAATCGAGTTGAATTGTCACAATGATATGAGCGTTGCGACATTTTTTATATTCGCATTAAAGCCATTTTATACAATCTGCAATCGTGTCGGAATTGGTCAGAATTTAGAATAATAAATCTTTTTGTAATTAATGATACATTAACCTTGCTTTAAGAGGCCTTAAGTTATAAATCGAAAGAGATTAAGTAACAATAATTTCTTTCTATAAACTATTTTTACTCAGTCTTTAAGCTTTAATCGTTAGACTTAAGCGAACTTGATTCTTACGGCTTAAAAACATAAGTTCTGTGGCTGATACCATCACTTACAGCTTACGGCTTACGGTCTCTTAAAATAAGGTTGTGGATCTACCTTTAGATGTCTAAGAGACGTTTTTAATG
>Ga0157364_1008001_pt1 | contig 10938 bp, 7 predicted proteins | sample AttsexASBM2_FD_111476 | JGI IMG/M metagenome (GOLD analysis project Ga0157364, IMG submission 111476) | Fungus gardens microbial communities from leaf cutter ant in Ribeirão Preto, State of São Paulo, Brazil - Atta sexdens ASBM2 | ecosystem: Host-associated > Fungi > Mycelium > Unclassified ... | reverse complement strand
TACGCGCGTGTACGCGCGTGTACGAGCGCAACGCACACGCAGCAGGGATGCTGACCGGCACATTTCTGGATGACGTTGCTACGAATGAGATATTTGCTCTCGACACCGCAGGACCGTCCCCCTCTCCCCGTAATTGATTACACGCGTCTTTTCACGCGATCTATTCACGGCCCGATCGGCCGCTTTTCATCCTCGTGAGGCCGATATTGATTGTGCCTATCAACGAAGCCAACCAACGATGGCCCCGAGGCGTGCGCGCTCATCGACAGGATCACCTGAAAGTGAAGCTAGTAACTCACCCACCGATGCATAACGCTTGTCGACAGCGTCGACTCCCGCCGGGTCTTACATCATCGCTGAATGAGAAACGACAATGAAATGAATAAAAATAAAATCACTTTTGCCTCGAGCACGAAGAGAATAATTCATAAACTCACAAAATTTAATGGCGTCAGATTCTCATGTAAAGGAGCTCTCTCAGGAAGCGACGCGAGAAGAGAGAGAGAGAGAGAGAGAGAGAGAGAGAGAGAGAGATGACACGAGGGCGGTTGATGTTCCTTCGGATAGGTCAAGCTCGGATAGGTGGTGAGCACAAAGTGGAACTTGGACACGGACTCTTGCAAACTTAATTACACACTCGGCATAATTGACATTTCCAGGCGCCGACGCGCTAACAGGACGACTGCATGCGCGATAAAACAATGGCGTGGGCCGAGGCGATAATCTATAAAGCGTTTCATCGAGTGCCCGCCTCCCTGTCCCGACGGAGAGCGCATTCGTTCTCTCATTACAAGTCCGACATATGGGCACCTAAATGATCGCACGCATATACACACACGCGCGCATAATACTCGATCTTTCTGCCTCCTGCTCTCTAGCAGCTACCTTTTTTTCTCCTTTCTTCCGGCCGGTAAGAGTAGGACGAGGAAAATCGGATGGGGATCCCGAGGATTGAAGGGAGACGGGTAGAGCCCTCTGAGAGGACCGCCGATGTCAGAGGCCGCGCGAAGGAATGCTGACTCGCCGAACACCACCGACCTGCCTCTCGAACGTCCCCACGGCGCGAGGAACACACCTGGCCACACTCTGTGCCATGCCACCCCCGTCTCGCCGAGGGAAAAGAAGCCGATCCCGAACGAGTCAATAATGATAATTGATAATTAGTCGCACTGATATATTCGCTGGATAGATGTTGCCATTTAAATGAGAGCGGAAGATTTGCCGAAATGCTTAAATATAGAAGTATCAGTCAGATTGATACAGATTTCCTCTTCTTAGATTTTAGTAATTTTATAGGTTTCAAAATGTTAATGGCAAAGTGCATCAAAATCGAACATCTAATTTAAATTGCAGGGAATATTATTGTTTCAGTTGTTTAATTATGTTGCAAGTCTGAAAGTAATCGGTGCGTAGTCATATATCTGAAATAAATTTGTTCCAAATACATGTATTGTTTCAATATCTAATTTTATAGATTCTTGTGTTACAATTAGTTGTGATATAATATGTAATCATATAGAGATCTTATTTCTAATCTTAGTATTTTTAGTTTAGTAATTTTACTTTTTAATTTAGTAATTTTATTTTTTGCTAGAATTTAGTAATCTTAAATGAACTGCAGAAATGTGAATATTTGTGCGATCGTAATCGAATATATCAAGACAAGAAGTTAATTATCATTAATCAGAAGTCAAAATCCGTGTAACACAGTTATTGATATCAGATCTATGTAAGACTCATTTATGCATATTGAAATATTGTACAATATTAAAACCAACTGAGAAAATATTCAACACAAATAAGCGAACAAGGCCATTCGATCAAAGCGTATCTAAAAATATTTTTTGCGTGAATTTTACAATTTTACAGTTTGCAGTTCAAGCAAACTGCACGCTGATTATTTCCCGGTCTTGAAACATAGTCCTAAACCAGTATTCATAGTCAGTTCTTATATTTGAAACTAAGTATAGCTTTAACATGTTATAAGCCAATTACGAAGCCGTATTTGCATCTTAAGACATTACTTAAGACAATCTTAAAATAAAAACAGACTATGAATACAGGCTTCAAACTGAAGCTGAAGTACGTAATATTACAAATTAAATTGATATGCAATTTAATATTACTGATTAAGAATATCTTTAACACACTGTAGAGAATTTGTTGCGAAAACTATCACTTTAGCCGAGATTCGAACCTTAATCTCCTTCATGTTGTGCGGACATCTTAGCAATTTGATCGAGGCATATGGTGCATTTAATATATATTGATTAATGTCTTCTCGACATGTTTGATTACGATTGCAAATACTCACACATTTTTGTAAATTTGTCATTTAGGATTACTCTAGGAAAGCAAAATTAAACACAACAATATTAAATAATACTAAATTTAAAAATAGGATCGTTTATATGATTACATCATAATTATAATTAATTTGAACATTAATTAATATTATTGTTGTTAAGTAAAATATGTATTTTATAATTCGAAATACTTGCATTTATACTTAGATTAAATCAGTGTATGGCTTAAAAATGCATCGGTCCAATCGAATTCACTATAAGTTTACTTTAATAACAATTTTGCAAATGTAACATAAAGAATATACGATAATTGAGGGAGATACGGTATAGACACACCATCAGCTCCAAAGAGATATAATTGCATAAGTTCAATATAGATTCACGTCAATTAAGAAGGGTTAATAAATAAATTTATTTAATAAAAATACGTAGAGAATCTAAAAAAATCTTAAGATTCTTAGAAATTTTCTAATTTTGGAAGTTGGAAGAGTATTAGGTATTCAGAAAAACGCAGTTTTAAAATATCTAAAATTTAGCTAGATACAGATCTAAATATAATTTTGTTCGAACCATTAAAATAATTATATTAGGTTACTTATACTTAAACTGGTTGCTAAAATGTTTAAACTTTTTGCAGCATTATCATCATTATTTAAACGTTCTACATAATTATTTTGATGGTCTAACAAAGTAATTTTCAGATCTGTATCGAGTCTAATCATTTATTATAAAGATGTGATCTTGAAAAGATTATTGGTGCGTGTCAAGAATTATGCAAAGAATTTTTTGAAAATCTCAAGAATTTCTGAAATGTCTATCATATGTAAAGTAACTTGTTCGTGCTTCGATTTTCCTATCCTCAGCATCTTTTGCGATACACGCGCGATTCACTCTCTCACCTTAGTCTCTTGAAAGGAGTACGAGGCCGAAGTCCTCGGTGCATTTTAATCGCGGTGCGCATCTTCTGGAAAGACGAGATAAAGGTGGTTACGTGATGAAGTGACCTTTTTCCGGCGACCGTCAAACGGCGGTGGATCTTTCGACGGGGGATCCCCTTTGGCGGCATCTTTGGCGGCTCATCCACGTTCCTCGGTATGACAAACGGAAGAATGGGAGAATAGCTTGGAGACAAGTTGCATCTATAGACAGTAAAGGTGGCGGAACCCAGGTTTAAATTCCTGTCACCGGCCTCGTCGTCGCCACAGGTAGCGGGAGGAGGGAGACGATGGTGAACGTCGAAAGATGTCCATCATTTTTTTTTCGTAACGCACCCGAAGACGCGCGATGACTGCCAAGTGCGCGGTAGTGAGCTCAGCAGTGACTTCTCGCGGTCTCCTGCACTACTTGTCGCATCGACATTGAAAGTCAAAGTTTGTTTGTACTCAAAAATTACACTTGTGCTCGATGATACCGTTTTAAAAAGCGGGAGTGCTGTTCCGTTGAAACTGGCTGCATTCAGCAGAAAAGGCAGCTTTGCAACTGTTGTAAAATTCTTGATTATGATTGGTTTATATATTTAAATCTAGTGAGAAATTAAGGGCAAAATCAATCATATTAAAGAATTTTTTATAACAGTTTTTATAAATGCTGTATTCAGCAGAAAAAATAGCTTTGCAATTGTAGTATGATAGTTCTTTAATATGATGATTTATACATTAAATCCAGCGAGAAAATGAGAACAAGAATTAATTATTAAATTAAAAAACAATTAAGAAGGATGTATATAGCGATTACAAAACGAATAATTGATATGAAATAAAATTAATAAATTAATTTATTTCTTTATAATAAAAACATATTAAAAGATCTTGTGACATTTACAAAGCTTCTTTTCTGCTGAACGCAGCAATCTTCTGTATAAAATCGACCACCGAGATATACCGAGATGAGAAATTATTAAAACTAGCATTAAACAAGTTCTTACTACAACTAGCATTAAACGAGAAAATTATTTCTGTTAATCAATGCCATCGTGCGAAATCTCGACAGATGCTGAATACCTTATATCTACCTTTGTTGAAAGCCCATTATTTAAGTTTGACTAGATGCCGGCGCATCCGCCTCCACATGCGTAGAGTCCACAGTACGTTTTGACAAATGTAACGCCGTACAATAAATAGAATGAACTCGGGTTCAAAGGACGGCCGCTGGGTTTTCTTGTACACTCGAAAGCCGCAATCCCGCCGCCGTTAGTTTCATTCCCTCGTCGAGCGAGGTGAAAACCGCAAGGAAAGAGAGCATTCTCTATTGTTCGCTGGCAAGATTCGAGGCAGGTTCTACTGTACGCGAGGAAAATAGCAGGTCCTTCGAAAAGATATCCATCGATTCTGTTTCTTGCGAATCGCGTTCCTACAAACGTCACGTGAGACCATCTCTCGATCTAGAGACGACATTCAACTCGTTTAATCTTTAAGTAGATAAGTGGGATACTCAGAACATCTCAAACAAATTTTATTTTTATATTTTTTAACAGCATGTATAGAATTAAATTTATATTATTTTTATTTTTATGAAACAGAAGAATTATTTTAAGACTTCTGGGAATTTTTTTTATTTTCCAAAATAAGATTTTTTAAATAACTAACGCATAAAGTATTGTAGCCATCTATTTACTTAAAGATAAATGCCTGACTGCATTAATTTCTCCTCGTTTTTCGCTTCTCATTAATAAATGGAGATCATATATGAATCAATGCATCCAGAAAAAATTTCTGGATTTAATGCTATAATTAATATTACTCCTTAATGAATCTATCGTAAAATAATAGGATCAAATAAGAATAATTATATAATAGGATCAATATAGGATAATTGTATTTATTGTTTTGACAGAGGAATATTTTACTCGTAAATGAACATTCTTAAATCGAGAAAAAAATGATCCACATTGATTTTGCTAAATATTTACTATAGCGCCAGCGTCTTGCTTATAACATCGGATAAAAATTTATTCTAAACATAAGAAAATATAAATTTAAATTTACATGTGTTATTTTTGTTTCAAGACAATAAGTCAATCTTATTTAATTCGGGGGAAAATTATATTGATCTAATTTTAATATCGTTTTATTTTTATAAAGTTGTGATAAGATCAAATATATCAAGAGTTTAGTCTCGTTATCAGAAATTTTTTCTGAAGAGGCACTAATTAAATCTGCAGTTAAATTGATGTATCTGCTCTAGTTAATAATTCTTTTAAGGAATATATAATCGTTAAATTTTTTCAGAATTTGAGTTGTTACATAAATCTTAAGCTTTACGTCGAAATCGTACACATCGTATTATAAATCAATCTTTTCTTTCTTGTTTAAATCCCGAATATTTCAAGAAAAAGACCTCAGGCGATCTCAATTGAACGTGAGCTCGTAAAACGCGGATCGCGAACGAAAAATCGGCCTGAACGGCCGATCGAACGACGTAAGAAACAGAATTACTGTCGTCGCCGTTTAATTCCGCATCGCGGAATCGGCGATAGCGCGCTGGTGTAGGTCGGCAAATAAAAGAGCGAGCTAATCCCCGTTTGTTGTCAGGGTGGATTGTCGGACGTCACAACAAGCCACTCGTTGCTCATCGTCGACCGTGTGCCCCCGCGTGCGTTCGATCGAGCGATAAAATTGTGCACGAGATTAAATGTTATTTCGAAATAGATGGAACGAAGACGAGTATGGCAGGGAAAGCATGACGTTGTCCGTCTTGGATCGCGGACAATGGTTCGCGGGAACGCTCGATTGAGCGACAATGGGACGATTGTGGGACAATAAGGGAGGGAATCGACTTAGGAGTAAATATTTGGCAAAGGTAGCCCGGTCAGTTTCTACCGATAGTCTCACGTGTTTGTGTATGTGTTTTCTTTTTCTCTCGTTTACTAGGAAAATGAACGCACGAGCTCCTGGTTCTCTCAGCCAAATAGATATCAATGGCACGAAGGTAAAAGCGTATCGCATAGAAATGTTTACGGAACAAAGTGTTGAATGCGAAGGTATTATGAGGTTCGCAGAATCTTCGAGGAGGATTTAATTCTAAGTATCGAATGGTTGAGCAACGATGAAACGAAGGCATGACGTTATTGTCCTCGAAAAGACTGGACCTTTTATAGGAAATAAGTTTCAAGAAGTGAAGATTAACTTGATAAGTGCATTTAAACGGTGGAAAGTACACTCAAGTTCTGAGAAGAATAAGATGAATTTTCAAGAAGAGATTATCAATTTTTTTAGGCTAATAAAATATATATAATTACATATAGAAAGAACAATTTTGCCAAAGTATCGGGTGTAAAAAATTTTGATGTTCTAATAACCAACTTAAGTGTTCTATTATTTTTTTTCTAATTAATTATTTGGTACGGTCCAACAAAATTATTTTCAAATTGATCTAAATTTTAGATTCTTCGGCAAACGTTCTTTCCATGTAGATACACTAAAAAATATACTTAAAATCTTTCTTCTTTTTCTCAGTCTAGAAAAACTCTCGTAGAAAAGAGAAGAAAAAAGTAGAATTTATTGATGGGATGCACTTGCAAAGTTCGTCTTTTTTTAATTAATTATTCTACAGAGACAATGTCTTCTATAATTTTCGTAACAATAAATGGATAAATTTTTGTAGAGAGAGCAGAAAATCATTATATCATCAATAAATTCTTCAAGAAGCAACCAACTTCACTGAAAAAGTGATTGATAAAGTGGTCATAAAACATATCAAAACTATGAAAACGAGACAAGATGGCGGTGAACATGATGGTAACCATTGCTTACTTTTTACGAGCACTTTATGGATATTTTAATGACTGCGGTATATGTAGTGTACATGCGACCATATGCAGAACGCATAATGTTACTCGTGCAAGCAAGATAGATTATTGCAAAGCTTTAAGTCGGAAATTCTTGTTATCTTCACATAAAATTGATAAACGAATATAGACTTTTCGATTCATTTCAAGTCGACTTAATTAGTTAAAACTAAAATCAAAATTAAATAGTTTTATGATCATATGCTGCAACTTTTTTTTTTAATATTAGGTTAAACGTGTTGAATTCAATCATAGGAAATAATTAAGTCGTAGGAAATACGATGGCGATATATTGGGACTTTTGAAATATTAGGTGAAATGAGTTGAATTCAATCATAGAAAACAATTAAGCCGTAGGAAATACGATGACTGTGCGGAATAGCCGTCGTTGGATACGCGTATTATACAAATGATAATCATCGTCTCATCAATATCCCATTCAGAGAAAGAGGCGAGTTCATCGACGATGCAACGGTGGATTGAGTGACAGAGCGTCTTTCTCGACGATTTATCGATTAGCAATGACGGCCGTTTTAACACCAATTAATAATCGCTGTGAATTTTAAAGGATCGTCATCATTTTGACGTTACAAAAGCTTTCCCGGTACATGCTCATAATTTACGAATCGTTTGTAAAAGAAATTTTACTTTGCATGGTGTTTGCCAATTCATATTTTTCGAATGAAAATAGCTGGTGATATAAGAAAACTAGGAAATATTTTATTTTAAGATCAATGAAATATCGATTTGATACAGAAAAACTTGTAATAATAACTTGCATTTAAAACAGATATGTGTAAAATTTGTAATAATATGATACATAAAGGTTCATATCCGTCAAAATGAAGAACTTTTATTGTCTATTATTGCTAGAAACAAACAACAACAAATTATAGCAACTAATAGACATTGCCTCTACTAAATAAAATTTTTACGGAACTTTTACGGAAACAGACAATAAAAACATAAATGCTGCTCTATGTTTCTTTTATGGATACACATCTGTAGGAACACATGATGCATTTTTTCTTATTGTCTGTGTTTTAGTAAATTATTAGAAATTCTGCGTTCTGTGTGACGTAATTTTAATAATTTACTAAAATGCAAGAAATTTAGCAGGAAAAATATATTGTGTGCCATAGGCTGTTACGAAAACACATGTAAAATATATAAAGCCTACGGCACACGATGTATTTTTCCTGCTAAATTTTTTACGTTTTAGTAACTATTATACTAACATTTTTATTTATTAATAATTGTGAAATTAAGACAAGATTAATTATATTTAAGAGAGATACTTATATCATAATCTCGGAATTTTAATAATTAGTAAAAAGCCTTCTCGCTAAGTCATTCGGAATAATATGTCAATCTGAATTTCTAGAATATCTTAAATACTTTTCTCTGAATTTCTTAAATATGACAATGCTCGTCGTTTTTATGGCCCAGGTCGCTGCGGTGACGACTCTGACACGGAAAGTGAGCCGGGCATTCAATTGAAGCGAAAGCAACGCAGAAGCAGAACGACGTTCACCAGTGAGCAGCTCGAACAGCTGGAAGCTGCGTTTCAACGAGCTCAATATCCAGATGTTTACTCCAGAGAGGAATTAGCCCAGAGAACTGGACTGACGGAAGCGAGAATTCAGGTGAATATGATGTTGGCTAACGTTTACGTTAAAATATATCATCTCATTTATGAACACAATTCGAACAGAATTTCTGATTATCCAATCTTAATTATTTTTTTATCAATTATTAGAAATTGTTAAAAACGATTAAAAAATATGCCTTAAATTAAGTCAAATTATTTTCGATAAAATTATTTTGCTAATGAAGATTCTGTAAGGCATTTATGTAACGCTAGTTACAATTCAAGTAAAGAATGAAGCAAAGAATAGACGTAGAAATTCGAGGAAGCAATAAAAGCCAGGATATTGCTTGTACTGTACGCTATACACCATCCATTCAATGGCGCAACATCCTAAGACAAGACAAGGCCTTTCATGGTTCTCATAAGATTTTCGTAACAATCGATTATTTTCCAGAATTAGATTGTCTAATATCAAACCTCCAGCTTGGAGAGATCCATAAATATATCCTGATATATGCTGATATATCCTGGGATATGCAATTTAACACTGATCCGAACAGCGAACCGCGAAAAATTGCGTATACGGCGCAAGTAGGATCGAACTTGGATCTGAACTCTAAATCGCGAGTCAAATCGCACTGAGCGGTGAGCCACTCGGTGCTCCCATATGCTCTACACAGCGCGAGTAAAAAACGTTAATGCCTTTGTCACGATTACCGTAAAATCGATTTCATCGAAAAGGTGCTACTGTCAAGTCATGTCAAATGTCATGTACACCGTTTCAGGTGTGGTTCAGCAATCGCAGGGCGCGACTCCGTAAACACAATGGTAATATACAGCACCCGATGACGAATCTGCAGTTGACGACCTGCCAATACGCCGCGGCTAGTCACGAGCTCGTACAGATACCGCAGGTGCCACAGATGCCGAGCGGAATACCGCAGGTACCCACCACGTTGCATCACAGCCCGACGACGCTGCATCAGACGCCTAACAGCGTTCACCAAGTCTCCGGCAGCACCGCTGTCGCCCAAATGACGAGTACAATGGCTCAGGTACCCACTACGAGCAGCGCTCTTCAGGGACATGCAGTCACCATTTCTGGTCATATCGGCTCGCTTCCTGCACACGCAGCCTCCGTGCAACTCGCGCAGGTATCAGCAATGCAACCACCCGTCGCGCACGGTGCGCCGTCGCTTTCACACAACGCCGGTGAGTACTTTATAAAATCTTGCGAGTCATTGGGTTTTCTTAGAAGAGTAAGAAACTTATATTAGGTAAAGGCAGTTGTAGACAGTATAAGGCTGTGTTCTACTTGATGCTCGCAATGTTCTTGAAATCATTTCAATCTTGTTGTTTAATATGTTAAATAAAAACAATATATTAACAACAATTAAGAAATAATATAAATACAAATAAATAATATAAATACAAATATTAATAAATACAGGTTGCAAATTTTTGAATTTGAAATACATTAAAGTATAATGAATGAAATTCGAAATCTTACGTCTGCGATTCCGCCAAGATATATTAGTTATATCTATTTTGTTTATGTCTTTGACTTTTAGGTAACACTGATTGGTCTAGAACACAGCTCAGCTGGGGACAGTTCAATCATTTTCAGAGCAGTGACTATGGCAATCATCAACACGGGAGTTCCCAAAGTACTCAGTCTTCGAATACTCCGAATACGGCGGGGACAACGCCAGAATGGTATGACCAAGGCTACGATTACGCTCAGCATACTCAGCTTAATTATCATCGTAGTATGGGTGGAATATTTTAACTAATCACTAGTCGAATAGTTAATCTCTATTATATAGAGAGATTAATTATCTATATATATATTTTAAATATATATATATATATATATATATATATATATATATATATATATAGAAAATGAATATATGTATATGTACATGGTGTAAATTTTTTGCCAAGCACTTTTGTGTAGAACCGACTAAACTGAATCGAAAAGTCCTCTACTATTTTGCAATGTTCGCAATGATTAACGAGATATTAATTTTTATTCATATATTATCAACTTTACAGAAAAAAAATACGTAACAAAAATTGTTTATTTTCTTCTCATAGAGTTTTGAAAATTTTTTAAGAATATTTTATTATCGTATTTTTTCATTTTGATAAAAATACTTGCCAATATATTCATATATATATATATATATATATATATATATATATATATATATATATATATATATATATATATATATATATATATATATTAT
>Ga0157364_1008000_pt1 | contig 10938 bp, 5 predicted proteins | sample AttsexASBM2_FD_111476 | JGI IMG/M metagenome (GOLD analysis project Ga0157364, IMG submission 111476) | Fungus gardens microbial communities from leaf cutter ant in Ribeirão Preto, State of São Paulo, Brazil - Atta sexdens ASBM2 | ecosystem: Host-associated > Fungi > Mycelium > Unclassified ... | reverse complement strand
TTTATATTTTTATATATATATATATATATATATATATACATATATATTATATATATATATATATATATTTTTTTTTTTTTCAGGAATTCTTTTGTGTACTATTAATTTTTCATTAGGCGATGTAGAATCGGAATTTAAAAAGGCGAAAATCGAACCCGATATTATAGACAAAGCACCAATTGAAAAGATCGAGGTATATATTTGCAAAAGTATTTTTACTAACATTTTTATTGTATAGCTAAAATATTAAGTTAATATATTTCCTATATTTTATATTTAAAGTGATATTTATTAGCAAGACCTTTTTCTAAACATCTTACAGTACAATACAATACCGTAACTACCTGTAAGTGATTTTGTATTACATAGGTAAAATATGGTAAGAAGGTAGTCGATTTTGGAACCGAATTGACGCCGACTGAAGCTCATGAGATACCAGAAATCCATTATAAACATGAAGGAGGAGTTCTCTATACACTTGTCATGACGGGTGAGACTTGGAAAGTTTGAATAAATTAGTTATAAAAATATTTAGATACATTTTTACAAAGATAGATTCCAAAGCAAAATATCAAAAATAAATCAAGTGAAATGATTTTATTTTCTTGCTGCGAGCATTTCGTGAACCGCATTTCGAGACAGACAAATACGCATAAAGACGTGCTATTTTCAATGAATTCAACTTTCACCGTCTCGGAAACCAGTTTTCTCTATCGCCACTACTTGATAGCGTGCAGATTCTCTGGCATGCTAATTGTTAAGTTAAGACTTATATAAAATATGCAAATGTTTGAAAATTATTACAAAAATTATTACGTGTGTTTAAAAATCATTAGAACTGTCAATATATTTCCGACTTGTATATTTCCAATCATTTCGCAATTATCTCGATAGTTATTTCTTCTTTTATAAAATTCTTACATATCACAACAGGTCTCTTATTATAGATCCTGATGCACCAAGGAGGGGAGGATACAACCGAGAATTCCGACACTGGCTCGTGGGAAATATACCGGAAGAAAACATAGCTAAAGGTGAAATCCTGGCAGAATATGTCGGTCCTGCGCCGCCGAAAAACACTGGAAAACATCGCTATGTATTTCTCATTTATAAACAAAATCAGGGCGCTATTACTTTTGATGAAAGAAGATTGAGCACTTGGTGAGCAAACACGTTATCGACATAGCATGTATCATATAGCTCGATAATGATTCATGATGAACACGTTTTACTTTACTTGCTTACAGGGATGGAAGTCAAAGAAAGAGGTTCTCCATAAAGAAATTTGCGGAAAAGTATAATTTGGAGGGTCCGATTGCTGGTAATTTTATGGTGGCAGAATACGATGACAATGTACCTGCTTATCATAAGCGTTTGAATCTTTAATTAAATGGTATTTAATTAGTCTTTAAATATTTTCGAATTCATAATTAAAAATATAAATTTCATATTATAATAATTTTAAATCTCGCTACTCATATATATGAAATTATATTACATAAAGAGTGTCGTAAATTTGTGGTATTATTATTTAATACAAGGAAATTATAAATAAAATTATAACGGCTAATTATTGATATTAACTCTTAATGTAACTTGATATAACTCTTAAAAAATCTTTGATAAATTTTTTATATATTTCTACAAAAATATAATTAATGAATTACGCAGAAATAAATGAATTACTTGCCAGCAGATAAAGAAATTTTCAAGAAATTCTATTTATCTTCATTGCTGTTATTTTATTGTTATAAATATAAAAGGTACATGAGACATTCATTACGTTCGTATCCCCGAGGTCGTTACATGACGTTAATGCGCCTTTGAGGGCGTATCACTAGTAGTACATGTGAAATCCTTACTCTTATGAACTTATTTCCTACAATCGATTATTAAATACCTGCAGTTTTAGTGTTATGTTATACACGTTGACTAGAATAATGAGCGTAATTCGTAATTGAAATTACGAATCTGATAAACGCCGCTGGCGTAATATCTTAAAGAGCAGAAGCTAACAATAAATCGGGAAGCAGAAAGTTATTTCCATTACGAAATTACAGAAGTACAGGGTGCAGCCTTTTTATCTTTATATATCACTTATACGGCGACATGGAAATTAAATACGTACATGTTGTCATTTCCACTGTCTCGTAGGCCTTTAGAATATCGATAATGTATGTTTCAATCTAATCGAACATATAACACAACACTTTTCTCTTATTCTCTCGCATAATCTTCAAGAATACGACATCATCTTTCAAGCGAGTGCGCGTCACGTTGCTTCAAAATAAAATTGAAGAAACGCGATGTCTTATTACGAATATTTTTATCACACTATATTTGTGAACAGCGCAATATTTAATATAAATAAATTTTCTCGTCAATACTATAATAACGCTTCAAATATCTTTTTTCGCGAAATATATCTTTCACTGATTCACTTACAGCTGCATAGCTTGTGATGTCTTCTTGTTTCGCATCAGTGCAATAGGCATAAATAATTTATCAGATCGGCAAACTAAATATAACAAAAAAGAATTGCACTTTCTTTCAAAATAGCACCAATTTGAGCTCACTATCGAGATGTTTTCTCTCGTCTGCATATGCAGTGTTACGTCTTGTTTCGAAGAAACGTTTATAAATATTCCTACTCGCAAGAAATATTCTATTCGTGGCAGTGACAGCGGTTTTAGAATCGCCTTCGATCATCTTTCTGGCAGCGACGACAATACGTTCGCGCAATTCGAATCTGATTCATACAACGACGGAGTTTTTTCTATAATCTTTGCATCATTCTTACTGGACATCCTTAATCATTCCATTAGAATGGTATCGTCGAATATATCTTTGGATTATCATGATAGAATTGCCGCTGTAGACCTGATTATTCAATAACTGGCAGTTCATATCACGATTTATGTATTCCAATCATTATCAACATCAAAGTTTGTAGTTCTCAAGGCAAGTCCAGATCTGGAGATATAGTCATGTTCCAGCAAAGCTGATGATCTCGAACATCTCCCCATCCACCATTACCTTTACGGAGTTTCGTCTTCTTCGCCGTTCCGGCAATTGTTAACGTTAATTGCGAAGGGAACAAATGATTGCGCGCTGCATTCAAGACGTTTTGGACTTTCGCTATCACTGTCGTCGATTCACAGTTATTCTTCTTATGATGTACTCCACTATAAAAGCAAACATCCAATTAAAAGAATAATAATTTTGGGTACTTTCCACTTAGTGAATACAAGTCAACACAAATATCATTCTATCTTTCTTAACATTTAATGAATAACAAAGATCGAACGACATGTATCGAATTATGCCATCAAATAGACACATTCCTTAATCATATTAACGCTCATGAATAATAAAAAGAAGATATGCGAAGGATATCGCAGAGTAAAAGCTTTTCATTTATGGGAAATAAGCGAAGAGTTGATACTCGCCATTCTCCGATATGGAAGACTCTCGGAGCTCTCATTGTCATTGTGATCAATCCGGATTCAGCGCGAGGCGCTATTCCGGCGCCCCGACTGGACGGTACGCATGTTTGCGCGATATACTGCAGACTCCAGTCCCAGTTGTAATCGTCGTAGGAACAAAACTGTGCCGCGCATTTCCGTAGCTTGTTCCATGTGACACGATTGAATGCCATGCCCATATTGTGCTTGCTAGATATCCACGGAGTAACTTCCGCCTGTTCCAACAGAATAAAGACCATCGTTATTAAGTACTGAAGTAAAATTTTTGCAATATCTTTTTCACATAAGATCTACTGAGGGAAATCTAATTCGAACGTGACTACGACTAAAGCGAACAGTTGAGACAAAGTCAGAATTTTAGTAAATATCTCCTACCGTATTCTATGAGACTCAAGAATCCAGAACTACTCTATTTATTCTTACCAAAGACACGACTTATGACTTCAGTCGTGCGTACGAAGTTACTTCATACGCTCACAGTAACAACCAGACCGATTGTATTATGACTTTGTATCGTACATGTAATGGTAATAGATACTCGGAACATGCACTACTATCTGGAGGAAATGGAAATTCATCTACAGAGACGTTCCACCTACTGCATTTGGCATGATAAAAATATACTAATATTGAACATTAAATATGTTTACGGAGTTCGTATAAAATTCACTATATTTTCTTTTTACGGAATAAAGAGTGCGTTTTCTTGATTTCTCTAATTCAACGTCAAGCAGCCGGAGCCACCAATCGATCGCCATGCAATGCGTCCTTTGTTGGCTGGATCGATGCGAACCGGTGGAAGCGAGTCGTGCAAAGTTTGACAAAGTTTACCGAGGAGGATAGAAAACTACTTGCATTTTCCTAATACGGCGGAAGGCGAAGCAAAAGAAAGAAAAGGAAAACATGATGCGAGGTCAGGCGAAAGAATCAAAAGTATGACGATAGGTGGTCTTTTTGCTATTCGGACGGGATTCGGTGGATTCGGAGAACCTTCTGATAGTGGTTGTAGAGACTGGGCAGGAGTTGAAAGGCCCACCCGGGCGCCGCTTGCATCGTATTCGCGTTCTGATAGTAGATGGATGACACACCGCCGATGCCGATGCCTCTGACGCCGCCACCACTACCGGTACTCCCGTTACCGATGACGGCGGCGTTACCACCGGCGTTATTAACGCCGTCGCTACCACTGCCGGTGACGGTGACGAACCCGTTGCCGATTTGCTGCCTCTGCGCCATCGCCGCTTCTTGCCGTTTTAATCCACGCAGCAACTCCTTTTGCAGAGCGCTATCGACGCCGAGGAACTAACGGATCGGGCGTGCGTGAAACATCGACACAGACATACTAATGGTGAACATATGATAATGTCGGATACGCTTAACGTCGTAAACGTGCAACGATGCGCAATGACACGATATTTCCGCCTTCGAGAATTTCTGCGTGTCGAATCAGAGAGAATGAAAAATACGCTATGTGAGAGAAATAAAATTATCTTGTTTGTAAGCGAGGAATCGCATTTCATTGGGATATGATAACGCTCGCGCTAATTTTGCCAGATACTGTCACGCTACAAGCGCCAGCAACGATGTACTTCGTGCGCCAGTGAGAAAATCGCCGTTGTTGTATATGCCTAATTATGAATGAGGTAAATGAATGCGTGTGAGCCGCTAAAGAAATGTTATTATAGATTGTCTATGCATTGTTGAGCGCCTGTAAATGGTGTCTCTTATTAACGAACACCCGCCCGATATATTCGTACGTCCTTATTCTGTGCATGAAACATCGCGCAAAGCAAAATTACAAATTAATATGCCAAAAGTACGGACAAGTTCTCACCTTACGACTAAAATCCGTAAAATAGTTGTACGTCTTTAAATATGTACCCAACGATAGAACGTTGCACCTCTCGCAACTGAGCTTACAAGTGCGCTCCATGAGTCTAAGCACGTGTAAGAAATCTTCGGCGACGTAGTGATCCTCTTCGAGAAAAAGGACCATCCCGGTGTGATTTCTTGTCACTGACAATTGATCGAACACCCTATTCGCTTTCCACCACCAGTGATGCTTGGTCTGCGTAAACTTCGCCTCCCTGTAGTGACCATACAAGTCCGGGTGTTTGGCGTTGGTGCATTTTAAGTTTAAGGCCCTGCAAAAGAGAAAATAAAATTCGATTGAATTTGACAAATTCGGGGAAGATTGTTCAATAGATTACAAACGGCGAAGACAATTTACTGTTCTTTGCGAATATTTCGTGGACAATCATTGGGTCCTTCCCCGGGAAATGTATGAGGATGAGTCTGGATGCTGTGTGGATAGAAGATCTGCATAACCCTACAAAAGTCGACGCTTTGCACGAGATAGTTGATATCTGGATGCCAAACGTCGTGGCTAAATACAAGAAGAGCCTGCTCGATGTCCTTAGCTTGCGCCAGTGAGACGATAAGGTGCCGTAGATAAGTGAGCCGCGTATGCACTTGGATAACTATAATTGGAGCGTCGCTGGCCAATGGTCCAAACGCCTCCTCATTGTACACTCTTTGCTCCGCATTCGCTCGCTCGATTTTATGACGGATTTCCGCGATTTCCAGTTCTGTGAGCGCTCCCGAGCTAGAATTCACCAAATTTGTGGACGAGTTACGTCCCTCTTTTAAAAATCTGAAAATATAGAAGGCGAAATGTTGACAGAAGATGAGATAATTATCGAGGTAATTTTATTAACGCTATTTTATCGGCAAAATTTTTCCTTAAAAGTTTGTTTTATTTATTCTTGATAATTAAAAACTTTCCTCTAAAAAGAATAATTTATGAAAAATATTTCGAGGAAAACAGATTTGCTTCATTTAATTCTTAAAGGAGATGATATTAAATATTTAAAATTAACAGATAAAAAATTATATATCTCATACTTTACATTCAATTTGTTTTCAATTAAACTCGCACATGTGTCCAAGATATGTTAATAACAATATTAATAAATATAATAATGGCATTATAGGAATATTAAAAATAATTTTGCGAAACTTGAGATACCTGTGCAACTCTTGAGGCACGAGAGAGAAAAGCGTCTCGTTTGACGATTGCCCGGAATCATCTCGACCAGTCAAACTGACTACGTGAAGCTGAAGCCAGAGAAACGTAGCCAAAACGATGAACACAAGGGTCCTCAAAATTCCGCGAGCCGATCGCGATCCTCCAGCGATCGCTGTTCCTATGAACATATCTTTTAATATTTGTTCATATCTTCTATTCTAAGAGATAGTCTTCGTTAAGGATGGCTATACAATATCAAAATTTCGTAGATTGCTAAACAAGTATCAGTTAAAAAAGACCAATATCAGTCATGATGTAAGAAGATGTTACCTATCTTATATCATAATATCAACTAAAAAAAAGTTTAATTATAAATATACCCTGAAACTAACTGCAAAAAACAAAACAATAAATAATTTGGCTTATGTAGCATAAAGATCATATTTTATTGTTTTATAGCTTTTTAACAATTTTTTAACAAATAAGTAGATCCAAATAAATTTTTTCGATATTTATTACAATTTTCATTACGATTTCTCCATAAAAATCAACTGAATTTTATCGATTCCAATTGAAATAAAAAAACGTAGATGCCATATCTTCGGATCTAATACTTTATGTATGAATGATGGCATATCGTTATAAACCTACCTCCCGACTTTTTTCTGGTATATAGTGTACAGCCGGGGTACTGCTTCGCAAAACCTTGTATAGACGAATCGTGAGCTTTTCCTGCACATATAGATAAGTTATCGATAATGTTAAACAAAAGTAGTATACGATAGCGAATTAATTTTCCTCTCGCATATTTATCTAGTGTTCCATTTTGTTTTTCATTTCAAATTACGATATTTGTAAAAAAAAAAACGAAACGTAAAAAGATATCGTACTTATAACTGCATAGAATAATATAAAATTCTCGCAGTAATATTTTAAGTTTTTTTAATAAATAATATATTTGATATGCTTTAAACATCACCCAATATATTTATGATATAAACTACATTCACTGCGATTACTGCCGCATTTTCAATTCATAAGATAATTAAAGAATCGATATAGAAATATCAAATGTCACACAATGTCAAGTATTATAAGGGTGGCCCAAAATTCGCAAATCAAAATTACATTAATTCTCGAGAAAATAAGTTATGAAAGTATTTACTGTTTTTTATTCTGTATTGAATATAAATAATATTTTTTTTATGGAGTTTTATTTTTCTATATCTTTCTTAAATATGGTATTAATTTACTAGAGATTTTTAAAAAAATATAAAATTTTAAAACTTTAAATATTTAAATTTTACAATAAATATCCATTTTCCAAAATAATCTATGTCCCCCTATTTAAAGGATCAATTTTAATAAAAAGAAACGCATTAAATAGTGCTTTAAATATATAATCATAATGTGGTATATAATTACGTAAAAGTGATATCAATGCAATCGATGTTGCAAACGGTCCATTTAATAAATATTCAAGTTGTGAGATGTATCAGGACAATGAGGTCGACATGTAATGCTATATATGCGTATGCAACTTATATTTATGTATTCATCGAATATTTGGCTGGCAAATGGTCACGTTGCTTGGAGTTCGGTTATATTCACGTACTATACAAAATTAAAACAGTTTACGAGTAACATATACATGAATCGCGCGAACGGAATTACAAATCGTGCTACCATTTCTCAAATATTCGACGAACGCAAACATGTCGCGTATATAACGAATTATATAACGAATTTTATGTAATTCGACTATGTATTATCATACGTAACATTGTCATCTCATTGTATACAACATTCCATTTTACATGATGAGATGTGTATATAGGTTTGAACACTCATTAAGTGGTCATATCTCTTTGTGCCGTCTTTACACAGAGTGATATAAAGGTATCGCAAATTTTCTAGGAGAATGTTAGAAATAAAATACCCTTCTTGGTGCTCCAAAATCGAAATCTTTTATATACATATAACAAAAGAGCTACCGCTATTGAATTCAGAACAATACATTTCAATGTTTTAACCCACCGTTACTGAGATTCAACAATGCAGACTATATATAAACACAATGTTATTTTTAGAACTGCATTATGTGTATCGTTGTAATTAAAACTCTTTAATTAAGACTCTCTTAAAATAATTACATTTGTATAATTTATGTTCAAGAACCAAATTTAATTTAAAATATACTAAAAATTTATTACGATAAGATTAGCAAAGGTTCAATAAATCCACTTTAGTAATCGTACATATTTTTAACGAAATAAATAGAATTATGTTTTTTAACGTAACTATATTTTATGTAGATGAACTTGCTATTTTACATGCAAGAATATTAAAATGAGAACGAGAGAAAATATTTTATGAGATGTTCTATCTATAATATTCTATCTATAATATTGTATTATCTAGAATTTCCAAGAAAATGTCAAATGTATTTGCCCTTCTGAAAGGTTCAATAATGGTATTTCAGTTATTCTATAAAAGATACTAAATATTTCGAGAAACATTTAGTACTTACATCAAAAACGAATTTTATCGTTAGCTTCTGGAAAAATTAAATGGATCATCTTGTATAACATCGTTTAGAAATCGTTTTGACTAACAAGCAAGTCTTAGGTTATTTGTTCACTCACCTTTCATAGTGTCATTTCTAGGAGAGCGTCCTAAAACAGAATTCACGTGAAATATTAGTGAATCGTCTCGTGAAACACAGGACAAATAAATAAATTTAAATAACACGATTAAAATAAAGTCAGTTGACAAAAATAAAAATACACTAGTTGCTTTTTGAGCAAAATTAAGATGAGACTGTAAATATATTTATTATAATTCTTTATTGTTTTTACCACGATTCGATAGTTTCCTGTATGAACGCTGCACGAAGGAGAAGTTCAAATAAGTATACGTTAAACCGCAGAATACTTTGTATTGCGTGCAAATGCAACAACATGCGACCACGGATTGTGCAATAATACTGTCAGAAATTCCACTGAGACACATTTGAAATACGAGCGAAAACTCTACATTTTGAACATTTATGTAATGCATCGATTACAAAAAAAAGATTCAATGAACAAAGCGATTACTATTCCACTTCATAAAAAGATTGTATAATCTAGATATCAAATTTTTTATGCAGATAAAATATAAAAATATATACAAAATATACAAATATGCACAAATATGCATTATAAGACATTTCTATTTTGATCTTACTTCCTAAACTGCTTTCTAAGAAAATATGCAATTGCGTAAGAATCTGATGTCTTAGTTATATAATTTCTTTTAAGAAATATAACTACAGTTCCTATAATTGCATGATAATAAAAATTGTTGGGGCGTTTCATTCACCGAATTGCAATTAAGTTTTTTATTTTAATATCATTTTCTTCCGTAAACTACATTTGTCTGTCAGCTTCTGCCAGAATATATATACTCACTTAGCATATGTATGTATTGAAATTTTTCGAAACTGTTTGTCAAATTCAAGAATACATTATCATGATAAAAATGTTGAGATATAACAAGCACGCATAGAAGCATCTTTTTCCACGCATTTATATAACTGCATACGTTTTAATTGAGAAAATATACATATATATATATATATATACACACACATATATATAGAGTTATATTTTAATCTGTACGACTGCATAATATTACAGTTTAATTATTACTAACCAACACTACATTACTGATATCATTTGAGATAACAATTTCAGTGTTGTCTGCCTGTCGATGTATGTGTATGAATATCGCCAAATTATCACATACTATCATTTATTGTCAAGCGATATGACAATAGCGCAGATGCTTACTGCAGATAAGAAACCTGTATGATAAATTAATAGGCACATCTTTTTCAATCAAGCAAAGTGTGACATGCATTGCACGCATTTGCATAAAGAGTTTGTAAGGCAATGAATACCCCGTAACATCACGGATTGAAAGTAAACGCATGGCTTCCGTGTGCAAAGATGCTATGATAACGCATTAATGTTCGTTTCACCTTCAAAGTGACAGCGGAATGCAACAATACAATACTTTCTCTAATATAATATAATTTTCTTCACTATATGTACAGGTTCACCATCTTATTTTGCATACACCTTATTTTTCGTATTAAAAATTTCTTTTTTTAGATTTTTTTATCGAAAGTAGAATAATAATATTAGATTGACCGTATGAAAAATTTGTGTCACATCTCGAAAACTTTGTCCCTGAAGAAATCTGAGAAGTTCCGAGAAAATTGACTCCTCAAATTATAAGTAAAAGATGACGAAAGATTGCGTTTACTATATATATATATATATATATATATATATATATATATATATATATATATATATATACATATATTATTTTTTGTGAAAGATATATTTTTTTATATATTTATAAAAAAAAATAAAT
>Ga0157364_1007999_pt1 | contig 10943 bp, 8 predicted proteins | sample AttsexASBM2_FD_111476 | JGI IMG/M metagenome (GOLD analysis project Ga0157364, IMG submission 111476) | Fungus gardens microbial communities from leaf cutter ant in Ribeirão Preto, State of São Paulo, Brazil - Atta sexdens ASBM2 | ecosystem: Host-associated > Fungi > Mycelium > Unclassified ... | reverse complement strand
GATGCCACATCGCTATTGTGGAATCTCAGTTATTGTTAAGTAAAATAATGTGATTAAAAACTGCAATAATATAATTTTTTTTTGCATTTTTGATTTCAAGAACAAAAAAATTCTAGTTTTTATAGATATATTAATTAAATTGTAGATTTAAATTTTGCGAAATCAAGTAACTCCAGCAAATATGCTGCGCTGGGATTTACGTCGCAGAAATAAAAAAAAATAGAAGAAGAGGGTAATTTTCCTGTAACTATTCTATGTTACATGACTTTATGTTATATTAATATTGTGTTATGATTTCAGTTTCTTACTGTTAATATTAATGAAATTATTGTGAGATGAATCGATTTGTCATTGTGTTAAGTAATGCCATCATAAATTATAATCTATATAATCTATATAAAATGATTATTGTAGGATATGCAAAAAACTTAGAAGTTATTTCGTGATACATGAGTGTAGATGAATGGTAAAGTATGTCATATGACAAAATACAAATACTTTGTTCTTGTATTCTTTGTTTAGTTTGTTGTCTTGTGTATCCCACCTGTTTGGGATATATGGCATTTTTAACAGGCAGGATTTATGCCCAATGCACACAAAGTGCGCAAATTGAATTCAGTGTATTAAATACAATAAATGTATTACATGAAATATGTATCTCATATCTTAACACTTGTAATACATCTGAGAAGATTGTAATTATTATTTATCACTTCATATACACATTTATCATTTTTTTTCTTATTTCTTAATAAAACTTTATAAACGCATTTTATTGTGCGTCATTTTGCATCTTATTTATGTGCATTATTTATGTGCATTAAATTTTTTATGAGCCTTACATATTCCCCTCCCCCTATGAGTAGACATATATCCTACTCCTATGGATATATATACGCCAAAAATGCAAGTATTTAAAAAAGATCATTTTTTAATATGAATATTTTTTAATATAAATATTTCAGATAATATTTTTTTCATAGTAAAAAGTACAAATTTTACTAATTTAGTTCGTGTACTTCAAACATAGTAAATAATACTTAATAAATTAAGCTTTTTGATAGGTGCGGCGTATATACCGGAGTTATCCTAAACAAAACTTTTTTTTACGAAAATCAAATTATCTGTTAAAATCTGTACATAACTATGGTTTTTAAATGATTAATATTTTCTTAATTGTTATATACATACATTAATATGGTAAAATCTTTCTGCAATATTACAAACATATTACAGAGAACTGATTTAAAACTTTTTTTTATAATGCATTTAAAAAAGTAATATTTATTGTGATGACAATGGAGTAATATATCACAATATATTACATCTGGAGAATTTAAAACATTTATTGAATTTTTTTAAGTATGAAAATTAAATATAAACTGATTTATTATTAATTTCGTTTGTTTTTTATAAATTCGACAAAAAAGAAAGAGAGAGAGAGAGAGAGAGAGAGAAAGAGAGAGACAGAAAGACAGAGAGATTGCTATAGAACAATGACATGATAACGATGATATTACAATTTAGATATTTCAATTTTTCTATTTACGCACTTCAAGATATATATTTTCATTTTTATGTGTTTTTAAATTCAATTAAATTCTACTAGTTAAAAGAAATATGTTACAGTTAATATTTAGAAATACATTAAATCAAATGCATTTTTTATATATAAGAAGTGGTTTAACAATTTTCAGTTAAATATCTGTCGAAAATGATCGCGAAAACATTTACGTAATGAGATACAGTTTAATAAATTTTATTTATTGATTCAGTGTTCTCTTGAATAAATTATATTACTGTTTATTACTCATATATAATTTTCGTTTGGATGTATTATATGTTAAGTGCTAGAAATAAAAATTATATTCTAGGCATGTTAATGCTAATATTAAGATCCCAGTGACTGAACATATACTTGTCTGAACGTTTACAAAAACTTTATTTGTTTATGTTACTATTGTATTAATTTTAAATGTTTTTCAAATAATCTTTAAATATATAATTAAATTATAATAATTATAGTAACAGAAAGAGACATTTGAAATTAATAATATTAAATTTTGTGTGTAAGTGTCCAGACATAGGTACTTGTTTAGTCATTGGAACGTTTATATCACAACATATGTTTGCATAATAGTATAATGTTCATGTTATATTTAAATAAATAATTAATTAATTGTTTTAATAATTACCTTAATTGTTTTCACTAACCAATACGTGTAAGTATCAATATATTCATAGTTCTATATCCAATTAAAACTTTTGTTTTGTATTATTTCATTGTCGTGCTATATATTACAGTAAAATAGGATACTGCTGTAGTTACAAGCTACTAAAAATATTTTAATCTTCATATTACAAACGTTAAGTTTTGGTTATTACAAACAATGTTATATAAAATTATTTTTAAATACTCATTAAATACATTAAATACATTGTCTAAGAGAAAAAAAAGATAAGATCAATTTTTTTTCTTAGACAATTAGTTTACTACACTGAAAATCTCCCATTTGGGGAGTCAACTAATGTATTAATTGAATTTGGCAAACAAATTTTTGATTAATGCAAAAAAAATTACAACAAAAAATTTGATTATTGTAACATTTTACTTGTGTATCAGAAACGAGTAGGATATTACAATAACCAAATTTTTTGCTTGAATTAAAAATTAATTTATTGCATCGTTCAAGAATTTATATGCCCATATTAAAAAAAAGAAATTGTTTTAATATGGACAAAATATTAGTTCAATGAATTAAGATTCTCAGTGTATCACAAAAAGTGTTTATATTACCGTAGAAAATCCCTCTAGCGATGTTACATAAATATGTCCAATTGTTAGAGTGTAAGCTTTCAAAGAATTTTGCATCACAAATAAAAGAAGTTTTTGCATTGATAATGGAGCTAAATACCACATTGTGTTATTCCTAAAAACAAAAAAAATTTAGATTTTGCATTATTTATTGTATAACAGTATTTATAACAGTTCTTGCCTATAATTGTGCATTCAAATTATAACAAATTATAACAAATTTTAATTTTTTACTCATTTAAAGTGTAATAAATATTACAACTATATAATGATTCAAATATGAAATAATTTTAAATGAAATTTAGATCGATAAAAAATAAATCAAATAAGAAAAAAAAATTTTTAGGTCAAAGCGGACGTAATACTTGATGTTGATATACAGATGTGAATATTCCATAAAATTTTGCTAATATATAGGGTGTATCTGGAAATAATTGCCAAATATTTCATGGGCAAGAGCGAACTAAACTGAGTCGAAAAGTCCTCTACCATTTTGTAAGTTTCCCCAATAGTTAATGAGATATTAATCCTTAAAGATAGCCGAATACGCGCGCTAACATTCCAATTCCGTTTTATCGGCAGAGAAAGCTCGTAGTATTAATATTTGAAATCGATCCTGATTGTTATTAATTATGATTTGTCAATGATTAAGGTATAGCGGGACAATTTGAATAACTTCAAACATTTTAAACAATTTCTCATAAAATAATAATTTTATCGTTACTTTGAATATGTCGCAGGAAACTTACATGTTTAAGGAATATTTATCCAAAACTTGAAGCATAATGCCATTATCCGATTTTCCAGTACAATTTTAATGAATCTCAATTTTGAGGGACAATTTGGATGTCTTAAAGGATAATTTGAACAATATTGAAAATAAATATTAAAATTACAACAAAAACCAAATTTAATATTAAAATACTTGGCCTCATCCATAATTTGATCATGTTTATATAATATTTACGTAGATTTCATAAAAGATTAAGAAAGCAGGATATATTCCTATAAACTGCAATAACAATCGAAATTCTTTACCTACTTTGTAAAACTCTCCAGAGATTTCCAGATACAAAGATATCTTTTCAAACCTACTTGAATATGTAAGCTACAGTATCTTCTTTACTACTAATCCAAATATAAAACACAGCTTAAATTTTTTTGAAATTCTTACAAACGCTTACTATTATCTAAATTTGCCCACCGTTTAAATTATCTCGCCTAATTCGTTGAAATTTAGGATATTTAAACGAAAAAATTGCTCGAAATTTCAAATTTTCCAACACACGCATGCGCGCATATGTACATAACTACATCTACAAATATTCATACATCGAATATTATTTATATTATACGTTTGGAGACACGGTGTCTTGTATGAATATGTGGATATATAAATACTCTTTTAGCCAAACGTACAAACAGATCAATATAAAAGAAATAGAGATTTTAAATGCTTCTAGTTCAGCAATTAACAATGGAAGTATTTTCAAAAGAGATTTTTGATTGGAGATGCAAGAACTACAACAATTGCAAAAATCAATTGACTACGTTTTCTTCATATAGATCATGGAGAATTCTTTGCATAAGAATATATCAAGACCTGCTTTTTCGCCAAAAATAGGATTCTTTCTCTCATTATATAAAACAGTTTGTAATCAAATATTTATGTAAACATTATACTAAAATAATGATTCTTCAAATATTATTAATTTAATATAAAACAATGGATTATTTACACATTCAATTCAGTGAAGTGAATTCCTGGGAGTTGATTCGGTTTTATATATTCCTAACTTAATATAATGGATATATTATAACAATTACTAAATAGAGACACTCCTTTTTCCTTAAACAATAACTTAATTTTTAATTTTATGATTATTTTTATAAGATGTAATAGATTAGAAATCGATAAAAAATATCATTGATTAAAAAAAATATCATATAATATGGACATTTTTCGAAAAAATTAATATGTTTCGTCCATTTATAATTCTTTTATGTGATACTTACGCGGCATTAAATATTTCTGCGTAATGATCAATAACTGATTGCCCAACAAAATTAGTTACAAACATGACTACAATATGACATGTTACTATAAAAATGCAATATGATATTTCGGACAACTCATTTAACAATATTAATGCATTAAGTAACTATAAGAATATATTATATTATTTATATAGTTCTGCTTATATACAAGGTACAAATTCATATCTATAAAAATTAAACTAAATGTAAAACATAAAAAATGTATTACATACAAAAGTATTACTCACTCGAAGAAGACTGCAACTTAAAGATATTACGCTTATTATCAGAAGAGCGAAACACCATTTGTTCATAATATTCAAAAAAAATGTAGAAAACCTTCAATAATAAAGAAAAATCTAATTCATATCTTTGAGTCCAAATATGTGAGGGCATTATATAATATACTTTTTCAAATTAAAATAAATATTTGTTATGTATAGATAATAGATCATAAATGCTAAGAGTAAGTTAAATAGAGCTACTAACTGAGCAGATTTTCTATGAATATGAACAGCACGAATAATTTTCTGATACATCACATGTGTTCTTCGATAAGCAGGAATTTGAAGTGTATGTTTAGTCACTGTATTTTCGATAATATTACTGCAATCAATTTGCACATAATTAACAATTCAAGATGAATTTTATACGCAAAATTGAAACATACGCTTACCTAGCGATTTTAAAAGTTGCGCAACAATGCCTGAAAAATGCTAATGATAATGTCCCAGTGCCAGTTACTGTTAATAGTCCAATTAGCATTGCTATGATTTCATGTATTAAATAAATATAAAAATATTGTTCCTGGTCAATAAATAATTCGAAGTCCATCCTTATTTGACGTAGTCGTGATTTATTCATCGGTACGACAGCGTCAAGGACAACTGGTGTTAATTCAACAATTATAGTAAACAATATAATAAGTGCGATGCAAACTAGAAATGTAAAAAATATCAAAATATCAAGACTTTATTTAATTATCATAAATAAAGTATTTAAAAAAGAGAGAATTATTGAAATTTCAAATATTGAAAATTATATAAAATTTATTTTATAATTTACTTACAAACTAGAATTGATGATACAAGACGATTTTCGATGGCATATTTCTCTAATATTCTAATTTCATTTTCATCTTCGAATGAATTCCAGTCCAATTTTATTTGTTCTAACAAATATTTCATCTACCATTTAAATAATTAATTCTTCCAAAATTCCTTTTTATTTACGGAAATTAAAATTCTCGGTGATAAATAAACTTCGACATAAATATAAAATTACAAGGAATACTTACTTCCTTAGAATTAAAATAATAAGAATTATGCATTATAATACCACACATGGTCATGAAAATACATGGAAGTTGTTTAAAAGTAAATTCCAAGTTACATGTTGTTCTTAAGAAAATCGTAAACTGTAACATATAATAACACATACAGCATACGAATTTAAAATTACTCAAAGAAGCATTAGTGTAAGCAAAAAGGACCAAGAAATACCTGGGATAAAAGAACGAAATAATATGCGCTAAGGAAAAGCACTGTTTGCATTTGCATAATAATCGGCGTTTGATAAGGCCACAAACCAATCGCTGTCAACATAATTCGATAAATATTGTAATAACGCTCACCAGAAAAAGCCATCTCATTTAGCAGATGGAATAAGTTTGCGAATCAAAATATCGCGGATGTATTCTGAATAATATCGTATTAGTATACTGAACACTTTTTTATTTTCCGTAAAATACCTCTTATAAACATAAAAAAATATGTGGTACGATGATATAATTTAGTAATTTTCTATAATTACGCAGTAAGAACAAAAAATGCTATAATTCTATCAACAATCATTTTTGTAGTATAATTTGAAATAATAATACATTATACTATACATAAAATTATTTTGTGACAGTTGTCACTGTTATAAGAAAATATACATCTTATTTCGTTCTTATAGTTTAGACCGGTGCAGTTCGATGGAACTTGTTAGTGCGAAAGCATTCACAGTGTGACAAACTCCACCGGACAAACAAATTCTATTCTATAATTTCGTTAAAACGATTGAAGATATAATGAAAAACATTACATATTTAGCATTTCAAAAACAATGTAACGTGTTATATAACACAGGTATTTTATTGGTATTTTTTTGTAAAAGAAAGTAGTATTGTTTACTTATTAGGATTCAGATGTGATCATGAGGCACATTTAGGATACTGTTGCACGCGAGTGAGTTGAGTGCTTGCCGAAGTGAGATAACAACATTTCGACTAGCATGCGGCCTACTTATAATCTAAATGCCCTGGGGTTTTCCTTGTGCGCCCCGTGATCGTGTCAAACGTTCAAATTCTATTGATTACTTTGCGTAGTATAAAAAAATGTTCTAATGTAAGAATATATAGTAGATATGCTTTAAAATCACTATTTATTATGATAGTGATTTCAGTAAATATCTAATTAAAATTTTAATGTAACAAGAATATAATATATATTGTAATAATATATATTGTTTTATTATTATTTTGTAAATTATTTTCAAAATCCTCAGAATATAAGTCTTTTATGAGTCAATGTTAAGCACGCATTTTAGAAATTTCTATTTTATAATATTGATATTTTTTAATGTAACATAGACATATAATAGTAAAATTGCACAGAAAGAAGTCATACGCACAAGTAAAATATTTATTATATTTAAAATTAAAAATTAGCGTTTCATAAGATAATTCCATTTGTGGGGCTTTACGAAATCGACATAACAGAAAATTTAATAAAATGATGCTTGATGTGCAGTAAACAATTACATATAATACCTTAAATATTACACATATATATATATATATACATAAGCAATAATATTCTTTGTAATTACGTATTTTCAATGTACACATGCTATGAAATTTGTCTTATAACATTGCATGTGCATTAAGATAGCAATAAGTGTCTCAATGATGCTATATCGTCATTGCGGAATCTCAGTTATTGTTAAGTAATTGCAACAGATAAAAAATTTTTGATTGATGCAAATTTTTGATTGATGCAAAAAAATAATTTAGTTAAAGCAAAAAATTTGATTATTGTAATGTGGTTAAATGTGGTTACAATAATATAATTTTTCTTTTACATTTCTAATTTCAAAAACGAAAAAAATTATAGTTTTTATAATTATATAATTAAATTGTGGATTTAAATTTTGCGAAATATACTAAACTTTTCGTTATACGAAAATGAAATTATCTATTAAAATCTTTACGTAACTATGGTTTAACGTCTTGTTATATATATTAATATAACAAAATCTTTCTACGATGTTACGAATTTGCGGTATTACAGAGAATTGATTTAAAAACATTTTTTATGATGCATTAAAAAAAGTAGTATTAATTGCGATGACAGTGGAATAATATATCATAATACATTACACCTACAGAATTTAAAAGGTTTATTGAATTTTGCATAAGTATGATTAAATATAAAATTGATTTATTATTAATTTTGTTTGTTTTTGACAAAAAGAAAAGAAAGAAAAAGACGGAAACAGAGAGAGAGAGAGAGAGAGAGAGAGAGAAAGAAAGAGAGAGAGATTGTTATAAATATAACATGACAACGACGATATTCTAATTTAGATATTTCAATATTTCTATTTGTGCATTTCAAGATTTATATTTTCATTTTTATGTGTTTTTAAGTTCAATTAAATTCCACTAGTTAAAATAAAAGAAATATTTTACAGTTCATATTTAGAAATATATTAAATCAAATGCTTTCTTTATATATAAGAAGTAGTTTAACAATTTTCAGTTATATATATGCTGAAAATAATCGCGAAAACATTTATATAATGAGATACAGTTTAATAAATTTTATTTGTTGATCCAGCATTCTCTTGAATAAATGATATCATTGTTTATTACTCATGTATAATTTCCGTTTGGATGTATTGTGTGTCTAAAAATAAAAATTATTCTAGTTCTAGAAATAAAAATTATTCTAGGCATATTAATGCTAATATTAAGGTGCCAGTGACTGGACATATACCTATGTCTGAACATTTACATAAAATTTTTTATATGTTTATGTTACTATTAATCTTTATATGTTTATGTTACTATTAATCTTAAATATTTTTCAAATAATCTTTAAATATATAATTAAATTATAATATTGTAACAGAAAGAGACATTTAAAATTAATAATATTAAATCTTGTGTGTACGTGTCCAGAAATAAGTACTTGTTTAGTCATTGAAATGTTTATCTCACAACATATGTTTGCATAATAGTATTGATATTCATGTTATATTTAAATAAATAATTACCTTAATTGTTTTTACTAATCAATACATGCAAATGTCAATACATTCAAAGTTCTACATCCAATTAAAACTTTTGTATTATTTCATTGTCGTGGTATATATTACAGTAAAATAGGACAGTGCAGTAGTTATAAGCTAAAAAAAATAGTTAAATCTTCAAACATTAAATGTACAAACGTTACATTTTGATTATCACAAACAGTATTATGTAAAATGTTTTTAAATACTCATTAAATACAATAAATACATTCTCTGAGAGAAAAAAAGCCAAGATAAACTTTTTTTATTTAGACAATTAATTTATTGCATTGAAAATCCCATTTGGTGGAGTTAACTAATCTTTTGGTTGAATTTGACAAACAAATTTTTGATTGATGCAAAAAATAATTTAGTTAAAGCAAAAAATTTGATTATGTAATATTTGATTATGTAATGTAATAACATTTTACTTGTGCTGTCAGAAATGGGATAGTACAATAATCAAACTTTTGCTTCAATTAAAAATCAATTTATTGAATCAATCAATATCAAAATCAAGAATTTATTGAAAAAAAAAAGTTGTTTTAATATGAACAAAATATTAGTTAAATGAATTGAGATTCTTAATATCACCAAAAGTGTTTATATTACCGTAGAAAATCCCTCTAGAGATGTTACATAAATATGTCCAACTGTTAGAGTGTAAGTTTTCAAAGAATTTTGCATAACAAATAAAAGTAATTTTTGCATTGATAATGGAGCTAAATACCACAATGTGTTATACCTAAAAAAAATTAGAGATTTTACATAATTTATAATAGTCATGTTTGCTATATTGTGCATTCAAATTATAAAAAGCTTCAATTCTTTTACATTCGGTAAAAGTGGAATGAATATTACAATTAAACAAAGTCTCAAATATGAAATAATTTTAAGTAAAATTTAGATCGATAAGAATAAATCACATAAGAGAAAAAAATTTTATTTTAGATTAAAGCGGACATAATACTTGATGTTCATATATAGATGTGCTGCAAATAATTTATAAAATTTTGACAATATGTATTTCAATTCTATAGATTATGCCAATTCCGTATACGAAACACAATTACTAACTGATATAGGAAATAACATTTGAAATTATATTAATTTAAAAATAATGCTAACAAGCATCTTAAAATACTGTAAAGGATTTATTAGGAAAATTATTACCTCAGTGGGGATTTAAAAGAGATTGCTTCATACGTGTATTTTAAGAATTACATTACCGCACGTGGAGATATTTGCAATAACAATAAAATTAAAATAAGTAATTGTTTATATATGGCTCTTTTTCAAGGAGAAATGTGTAAATAATTATATAAAAATTTAAACCAATAAAAAAAGAATTCTATTTTTGATCAAAGTGGATGGCGATGTTTACCTATAAAATGAAAAAATAAAACTGCAAAGAGGGAGTACGCCAATGGTACATGAAGAATTCTGGCTTAAGGAGTATGTAGCAGGAAACTCACATGTTTAAGGAATATTTATCCAATTAATGTAGGAGAAACCGAGGCTGGTTGTCATATGGAGTTAATCAAAATGCTTATAACTCAAACATGATAGAAAAATCTCTTTTTTTGACTATATACCAGGTGTACAAGTATGAAATGACGATTTTTTTCCCAAAAAAAAAACACGTTAAATTCGAAAGAATGATAAAAAGAGATTTATTCAAAGTATGCTCCATTGCTAGTTACACATTTTTCTCATCTTTCGGGCAATTTGTGGATACCACACCAGTAAAAATCTT
>Ga0157364_1007998_pt1 | contig 10943 bp, 5 predicted proteins | sample AttsexASBM2_FD_111476 | JGI IMG/M metagenome (GOLD analysis project Ga0157364, IMG submission 111476) | Fungus gardens microbial communities from leaf cutter ant in Ribeirão Preto, State of São Paulo, Brazil - Atta sexdens ASBM2 | ecosystem: Host-associated > Fungi > Mycelium > Unclassified ... | reverse complement strand
GCAAACTGAAAAGGAGCTTGCAGAACAGCTTGGCGTTACGCAACAAGCCATTCCCGTACGATTACATACGAATAAAGATTGAATTTTACAAAAAAAGCTCAGAACTTTTTTGTACACCTAATACTTTACCAATAAAAATCATTTCTGTATGCCTAGGTATAAATTTTATCAGCGATGCATCTAGATGGCACAGCTCATGGAGGAACTGCCATTTTTATTAAAAATAATATCAAATACCATAAACCCCCTAGACAAAAACATATTTAAGTAATCAATATCGACGTTAAAGATTGGATTAGTCCTCTAGTGCTAACAATTGTCCATTGTTCTCCAAGATATGCAATTAGGAGAAGTAGTTTAAATAATTCTTCGGATCGCTTGGACCACAATTTATGGCAGAAGGAAACTTCAATGCGAAACACACACAGTGGAGGATCCAGGCTGATCACATCTAAAAGTAGAGAGCTATTTCATCCAGTTAATGTTAACTAAATCGCAGTGTCATCTCGACCGTCCAGTCTATTTATTGGTGATATAAACAAGATCTCTGATCTCTTAGATTTTGCCGTCACTAAGGGAATCTCTAAGCAACTTGCAAACCGAGCTTTGATTTCTCCTCGGAACATACTTTGATTATAATAAAGCTGATCAATGCACTGAGAATGATACCATATGTAGGCTTCAGTAGTAGTACAGACTGATCAATTCCGGTAGGATAATTTTGCTAGATAATTTTAACAAAATGTACCCTAAAAAATAGTGAGGACATAATGATGGCAATATAACACTTTAATAAGTATGTACAACAAGCCACTTGAAAAGCAACTCCTAAAGCCACAATTAATGATTGTACTTATAGATACCCAATGTATATCAAGGAAAAGATTGCTAACAAAAGAAAGATTAGAAGATTACAGCAACGAAGTAACATTCCGCGCACATTTGTGCTTACTCACATTTACCACTTTGAATTTACCACTTTGAATTGACTTGGGCCATCGAAATCCATATCCGGCACCCACATGCACGAATCATCCACGCACCGAATCCTTCAATTTTCGAGCCTGACGATATATGCAGTTACAGTTGTCTCTTGCCGATCGATAATCGCGGGCATGACTCTGCTACTCCAGAAATTCTATGAGCTCATCGCATGGTTGTTCCCATGCGAACAACGTATTTTTCTCTGATATTCAACTGCTTCGCTTGCTGTATCACATCGCGCTCCATGTTATCGCTTGTTGACTAATGATCGCGGTACGTGTAAATCTTCTCATTTTATACCATTTACTTGGTCACGTGACATTTGTATCACATTACATTGATGTCATCTCTCGAACAAATTGTGACATGTCGTATATTACCATGTCGAATGTTAGTGAAAAATTTGGTCACGTAACACTATTTGGCAATGTCGCATTTATATCGCATTGATGTCGAAACATGCCGTAACATGTTGTCGCGGCGTGTCCTTGAAAAATCTTTGATTATGGTAAATCTATTAAAGCCGTCGACTTGCGAAATTGTCGTATTTTTGTTGTACTAAATTACATTGATGTTATCACGAGAAGCGTCAAATAACAAATGCGGTAAACACCTAGTGTAAGATTTATGATAAAAATTCAAATTGAATTGAATTCAATCATTGAATGTGAACAATAGTTACACTATGGATAATAATATATATAATATATTAAAAATGAACAAATATTTAAACTGTATGCCTCAGTATTTGAAATTATTTATTCCTTCTATCTTTGCGATATTTATTCGTTCTTTTCCTTATCTTCTTCGTGATATCATATTACATATGCCGACAACATCATTGCGATCGATGATATCATCGTGTCTGACGACATATCGCTCCGTTCGCTTTAAAAGCATTATTAGAATATAATGGTATAAGTACAATAGAAATAAAAAATATATATGTATATGTATATATTTTGCGTATGAGAATAAGTAAAAGCAATTACATGGGAAGCTGCAATGAGAGAAAAGATCATAAGTATAGGATGCAATATGAGTCGCAGCGGCCGATATACATATCGAGAGGAAGTTGATAAGATATGGCAAGTATATTGAGCATACGGCTGCGGCGCTGCTCAATAACTCAATGCATATAAACGCTAACATTTGATAGCCAGATGCTCTATGCACAACAAAAGCTACTACCCCAGAACTTATTATGTCGATCTTCTCACGGCAGCACTTTCGATTTACTTTGTTTTATATACCGAGTGCCATAGATAAATTCCGGGCAGTCTTGCTACAGCAAAGAATGCTTTTCAGTGTCAGTTTTGTCTTCGTCTTGTCTGCACGCGATTCATTCTATATAAAACAATAATTCTTTATTTTAAAATAAATTTCCTGCTTTAAAAAATTGTTAAGTGAGGCAAAAAAATGTTCTGCTATATAAAACAAAAATTCTCTGCTTTAAAATGTATTTCCTGCTTTAAAAAGTTAATAAGGCAAAAGAAGTTCTGCTATATAAAACAAAAATTCTCTGTTTTAAAATAAATTTCCTCCACGCCTTGTCTGCACACGAATTCATCAGTTGTATATATTTAAAAGAAATGAAATTCAGAAAGCTTTAAATTAAAAAAAATGATGGGGAAAAGGATGTCCCTCTCATGGAGGCCGGCGAAATTGAGGAAGAGGAGAATGTCTCTGTCGGCGAGGATGCTCGACGAGTGACGAATTGATCGAATTCATGCTCTTTGATTTAACTGATGAGGAGGAATGATTACACTTTTGAAATATATTTTGCTACGGAGGCGGCAGAGGCTGAGGAGGAGGCAGAGATTGCTACTTGAGCTGCTTGAGAAGAGACCATCCACTGCGTGGATGGGAATATTGATGGGGGAGATTGATCAGGAAGAAGACAATTATGTGGTGACGGTGACAGCTAGAAGGTGACAGCTAGAAGCGGGGGATGGGGATATCAGGTAAGCATTTTTACTTCTTTTCTCTTTGTGCAGCGTTTTTACATTTTTATTTCTCTCTATGCGCTCTCTCACCCTATCTCCTCCCTCCCCCCCACCAAAAAGTTCCTCTTGCAACTGCGACGTCAGCGCTGCCTGTTGGTAGCCAGGCGGCTGTATCCGTGGCTCAGAATATATACCCCTATATATACTGCTTCCATTAATGATAGATTAATAACGATTAGTAATAGTAAACAATACTAATAGTTTTTCATCTCTCTCGTTCTTTAAATTTAAAACGCTAAACCTCATAGTCGTTTAATCTTGCCTTTTCAAACTGCACGTGATCCCGATATAAAGGAATTAGATTTCTTGATTCGAAATTCGCACCGACGATCGCACCATTTGTAGGAAACAGATGTCATAGCGTCTTTGCAGGACGTTGATCCATATTCCGAGGCAAGCACAAAAGGGTGCATTCAACTCGCGGTACTCTGTATAGATATCTGCGAGACAAAAATCTGTCCTTCCAGGTACCTTCATTATTTCCGCTCCTCTTCTCTCCAGTAGGACTATAAATTAAAAATCTCTACGGGTTTGAATGTAACATTAGCTTTCAATGTCTTTTTTTTAGAATCGTTGATTTCTAATGGATGAATAAGTGGAGGCTACGAGAAATGGACAGAAAAAACAAATATCTAGGAGTATAAAATATGATTGATTTCTGTTCACTTAGAAACATATCGGACGCTATTAACTGTCCTGCCGCATAGGCAAATTTATTTACATTGACTCATTAGATATGAAAATCCCAAACCATATACTGATTCAGATATAATTTTATATTTATGACAGTGTCATCATCTTGCGATTGCAAGAAAGCAGCAACAGTGGTCTAAATGGATCATTTTCTAACCAAAGGATAATCCCCGACAGGACACTGTATCAGAAATTAGCAAAAATTGCGGAATTCATGTATGCATATGGGCATATATCTTATGTTCGGAAATATGTGCCATTCGATAACAATGTAATGAAGAATGTCAGAATTAATATATGTCATTTTATAAAAAAATTTCATCAGAGACAGTTAAAAAGCAATCTTAGAAATATAACTTAATAATCAACACTAGCAAATCAAATGTGAAAGATATAAATTTTGAGGAAAAATTATATCGTTTTTAGGTTTCGATAGTACGTACGAATTGTGCGCTACATTATGATTATACAATTGCAGAATAAAAAATATGCAAAAAATAAAAATAGTAAATATAAACAAACATTGTGCATAAAAATATTATACATAAACATGTATATGAACAAACATTGTATATAAACGTTGTAAGTAATATAAATATAAATATTGTAAATAAACAACCATTGTATATAAAAACATTGTATATAAACATTATAAATAAACATTGTAAATAATATAAACAAACATTTAGAAATATACAAACTTTACTGGAACTGTATGAAGCTACATATATATTGAATTGGAACTGTGTATATGCAAACTTTGCTGGAACTTGCAATAGTGAAAAAAAATCTCATTTTTACGCTCAAAAATCCATATTTTGCAAGTTTAATAATTATTTAAACAAATTAATCGGTCGTGCGATTAATTTTCATGTATTGGATATTGTTTAGTAATATATTTATTGCAATTCTGTTATATTTATTGTTTATCTTCGTCTTGCCGGCGCTTAAAATTACAAATGATGTAATATTTTATTTATTTTAATTAAATTTTAAACATCTGTTTTTTTACAATTAAATGAATATTTTTAATAATTTTATATCAAAATCATTATATATTTGATTGCGTTTCGTTATGTTTGCCTCCGTATTTTTGGTTCGTTTGTTTTTCGATATTTATTACCGGGGCCCTGAGTGCGCTTCGCGAACCGCGAGCAAAGAGGTGGCTAGAATAGGGGGCTAGATTCAGCGTCATCTAAAGAGAATGTATTTGTTGTACTTCCACTTCTTCATATACTGTTATTATTCATGTTATTATTCTATAGTACTTTATTCATATGACACACACGCACATGCACACATGGGTATATACGCACGCACGCGCACAGTATATATGAAATCATATTGTATAGGTCACAATATTAATTTTATATTCCATACACCAATTTAATTTCTCTTCACTTTTTTTTAACTCTGTGTATTTTTTTATTAAGCACGCATTAATACTTGTTGGTAATTTGTATTATTCCTATTTTATAATCTTAGCGCTGTTAAGTTAATTTCTCTCTTTATTATTATAACTGATTGATCTTATGTCTTTTTATCAAGGTTTTTATATCTTCAAAATTTTTATATTTTTTGATGTATTATCTATGCATTGCGTATGCTTTTTAGTATTAATTGCATCTTTTATTACATAATATTACTCTTTCTTTCTTCAATTTACACAATTTTTTAAATTTGCATTACTTTTTATTTTTGGTAACAATTTATTGCTTTTTTTAACTTGATTTTATTGGAAAATTTTTCCTTTGTGAATGAATAATTGCAAAATATTAATGATGTGATCTTTTCTTCCACTTACACATGTCTTTTATCATAATTATATATAATTGCATATTAAGATTTTAAAACACTCTCGTAAGTAATCATTTTGTCAAACTTCATTAATCAGTTTTATCAGAATATATATTGATCTAAACATCCTGTATAATTATAAAATTATTAGAGAGATATTGTGTCCACTACATGGTTGGACAGTAGTACATTTCGTCGAACAAGAATCGGTAGAAATCATTCCGACATCGTGGATTCATGATGATGAAGTTTCTTATTGACTACTTCTTTGGGTCTAAATTGATACACAGCATAAATAAATGTGAAGAACCAGTATTAAATATTTGGACTCTCTAAAATTAGAAAGCTTAGTCATGGACATATTTATGGTGATTTTTTTATTTGTCAAATAACATATTCTCTTTGCTTGTGGAAAATTTTTCTTTTAATTATATATTGTTTGTTTAAACAATTTAAAAACAGCAAAAAAAAAGCGGAGGAAACTTCCGGTTTAAAATTAGATTGTATAAAAAGGGGACACTCAAAGACCAAAATTATCACTCTAATAACGATGAAGATTCATCAATGATTCATTTGAGAGTATATCAAATTTTAAATTACCGGAGCTACCTAAAAGTAGACATTTTTTTTTTAATTCTGTTTCAATCAAAAATGCGATTAATGCTTTGGATTTTTTATAATATAGTAAATTCATTAATCGATATATCATTTAAAAAGTATATCAAAATTAGAAATTACTGCTAAGACAGATATGCCATTAAACATACGACAATCTTTATAAGTTGTCTGAAAAATTTCGAAAAGTAGAAATGTAAGTAAAGCAAATACGAAAGTAATTCTTATGTATTTTAATATTTCAACTTAAATTTTATTTCGTATTTATATACAAAAATTGGAAAAAAATTATATATAAAATATTGTATCAGATACTTAATTTGCTATTTTTTATATTTTTTTAACATATATTTTTTAATATTAAAATAGATCCATTAAAAAATATGCCACGTTTGCATGAAGCAGTAATGACTAATTGCTTCCGTAGAAGCGATTTTGGTAAAATCATTTAATTAATTTATTAATTTTCTTTTAAATATGTTACTGTGTCACTTACATGTTTATTTTATATAATATATATTTTAGTCAATTCTCAAAAAATAAACGCAATAGATGATACTGCAGATGAGGTGACACTGCAAAAGAATGTACATATAATAAAACTAACAATATGTATAATATTAGATGTAGTAAAAAGAAATCCATTATTTTTGCATGAAATTGAATGGAAAAATAATGGATTTTTTTTTCCTACACCTAATATATCAATTAAGAAATCAAAAATGGCACATTTTTCTGTACAAATACAAAATTCTATTAGAAAACTTTTTTTTTTTCATTTTATGTCTCGATTCTGTTAATAATTTTATTTAAGATGATAACTTTAAAGAACAAGTACTAAAATTATTTAAACATAATACAATTACTAAAATTATTTAAACATAATACAATTACGAATTATACAAATGTTGCAAGATATGAGTGTTCTAATTACAAATATATGTGCTAAAGACGAGATTAAATTATCTATAGAACTACAATAGATACAGCATTTGACAAATTCGCATTTATTTTAAAGACAGAATCAGAAATGAAAAAATTAGAGGATTATTTATTAAATAAAGAAAATGCAAACAAATTTGTAAGTAAAAATATTGTATTTCTGTGTAATTTTGTGAATAAATTTCTATTAAATATTATTTGATTATTTTAATTAAGATAAAGATTAAATAACTGATAAAGATAGGAGGAACATCATATAATAATATAACAAGAAGAATTCTTCACCAATTTTTTCCGATGACATTACTCAAACGTACAGTGGATGCTGTAAAGGCAAAAAAAACTTTTTATGCTTTATGTTATAATCTACAATTTTAAGTATGCATTCATATATATTGTAAATAGCTACAATATATAATAAATAATAATGTTATATTAATAAATGATAAATAATATTGTTAAATGACTTTATATATGCAGGATGGCATCAATATATGGCCACCCGTCCCGAGGCAGGTAGAGCGGACTAAACTGAGTCGAAAGTCCTCTACCATTTTGCAATGCTCACAATAATTAACAAGATATTAATTATTAACGATTAAAGATAGCCGAATATGCGCGTCCGCCCGACCTACTATTGCCGAAGGTACGGCTCACCGAGTGCACGGCGAGCTGCAAGGAACCGAGGATAGCCTAGCAGGCACGTCGCGCCGTTCGAACTTAGAGGCTCGCAGCAGTAAGCGAGGCGCCCCACTCCTCGCGCGTCAAGCTATCAACGGATATTCGGCACTTTAGAAATAATATCTCGATTGCGAAAATTGGGAAATGATTAAAAACTGTTGGAAAAAATTCAGTTTAATTTGTTCTGAAGTATGCACATGTACATATAAAAAAATGTTACGTAAATATTACTTGTTTCAAGTAAATAATAAGAGTATTTTAAAATTATATTATCAAGAAAATATGTACGTACACGACATGTTTTTTTTAATCGTAAGTACAACAAAGCAACATTTCTTTAAATCGAAGGAATCTTTCTCTAGGTGTAGACTCGTGAATCAAGATTTTTCTTTGATAACAAATCAGTCAATTTTTTCTTCAACAGAAAAGAAATATTTCTGAAGGAATCTTCCTTTGTGCGGATGCGCCGATTATTATTCATGTACGTACACTACGCTCATGGAAGTTCAGACACTCGCATAAATTTTATCGAATGATTATTTTAAAAATTTAGACTTTATAAAACAGCAATTGTTTTATTTTTGAAATGTATTTTGAATCGCTTGTATGCAATATAGTAGTAAAGCAGGACGAGTCCTAACTCATGAGGCTAGAAGGGAGCGCGGGACGCGAGGAGGGGGACGGGTACTCGTAGGCGCTCGGAGAGGGGGAAGGCGCGAGAAAGGCTCGGCTCTATTGATGTTTACGTAAACATAGGACCCGGATCGAGTGCTTTACGTAAACATGACATTCCGCTATTTTCTTCGACCATCGTTACCGCCGCCACCATACACCGTCCGCCACCCGTTGTCCTACCACTCTTTTCAAAAATGCATAAATAACAAGAGCTTACGTTTTTTATTAGCGCATCGAGACAAAGGATGAGGAGTAAAAGAAAATACATATGTAGTAATGCAAACAAAAATTTTTTATTCTCATTACACGTATTACACAGATTTTTTCTCATTTTTTATTATATTTTCTCGCGATCGACAGCATTCGAATGCAACCGATGGCTCTAACATCGTTAGCAGCGTTTTCTGGAAAAAGAGAACGAAAAAAATTTTTTTTTGATCATTATTCGCTTTTTCAGCCGAGAATAAAATGCATTAGCACTAAATGCGATATCTTATGGCTTATATTTTGATGGCATTGATGATGTTGATGATGAGTTGGCGATTTTGATGCTTTTTCACAAGATATTCCCAATATCTCACTTTTTCCCTCAATGATGGTGAACCTGATGACAAGGAACGGTATCTTTTACATTCGACCGATTTTCGACATATATATTCTTTTACTGGATCCATGTCTTATCGCTCGCAACTAAAATTTATGATTGAATGAAAAAAACTATATATACTGTTTATATATACTGTCAGATCGGTGACATGTCACCACGCATTAAGAGAAGCTTTGATGCTATTTATATAAACATACTAATGATGTGTGAAAAACCAGAACCACTCGCGATGTTGTTTTGTCTACTTTTAAAGAAAGTGTGACCCAATAAGCAAAGGGACAAAGAAATCACAAATGAAATATATAATGGATTATAACCGCTCAGTTCCACAGTGTCCTGGAAGATGAACGAATTGATTGCTTCGGTTATTGACAATAAGAATAATGGAAAAAGTATGACTAATTGTGCGAACGTTGAGAACATAGTCGAGTATATTAGAAACGTGGATCCGAAACAATTCGCGAATATCAGAGACGAAGTGTTCGAAGTGTTCGAAATGGAAGTAGATTTTGAAAAGATAATGGATCAAGATTCTGACGAAGAAATGCTATCTAATACTAGTTATGCTAGTGATAGTGAGCGAGTATGAAATCGATCGCATAAAAAAATTTGTATGGTTCCAAATCTGTACGTTGAATGCTTGTACTAAGCACTGTGTGATTCATAATTATTATATAACGGGTGCTTTAACAGCATACATGATTCGTATAGCTGACATTAACGATATAGGAATGTATCACGTCAGGGAGCATGAGACCGGTTCTTTCGGTAGATTAGACAGCAGATCGTGCACGAATTGCAGAGAATCTTTGTACAGTATATTCTCGTGCAGCATATGCCCATTCTGCATACATTAAAAAAGATTGTAAATAGTATTATGAGCGAGACGCTACTGGAAAATATATGGAAAGACTGTAATGATGTATGTTCTCGATAATCCGCAAAAAAGAGATATATTATGAGAAAAAGTTACGTCTAACGAGAAAAACGCTACGAACTTTTTCCCACACCTAATAAATATTGGGAAAAAGTATAAGTATATGGAAAAAAGTTCGTGGCGTTTTTCCCGCTAGATGGCATTAAATGCTCAGCAGTCGGCAACTACTAATCGCATCAACACTAGACGTGCATTTAAAAAGTGACATTTTAATCTTTGTTTTGAGCCGAAAAAGATTGAAATCGGTGAAGTGGATCAAAAATTATTTTATTTTGAAAACGGAAATAAATAAGGAAAAAATTCGCTACATTTTGCAGTATCACTACGATAAAGGCAAGAATGCTATACAGGCTTGTGAAAAAATTTGTGCTATTTACGGTGAAGATACTCTATCAAAATCAGCAGCACGGAAATGATTCGCTCGCTTTCGTGCTGGAAATTTCGATGTGAAAGATGAACCTCGTTCCGATCGACCAATCACTGAAAAGTCTGATGAAATCATGGTAAAAGTCGAGCGTGATAAGCATGTGAACAGCATGTGGAGATTGCCAGGGAACTAGGCATCGATCACAAAACAGTTTTAAATCATTTACACAAAGCTGGATACAAAAAGAAATTCGATGTTTGGGTTCCTCACGAGTTGAGTGTTAGGAACATGATGAACCGAATTAACATTTGTAATACGCTGCTGAAACGGAATGAAATTGAGCCATTTCTGAAGAGAATGATAACTGGTGATGAAAAATGAATCACCTACGACAATCCAACTAGAAAAAGATCGTGGACAAAGAAAGGAGAGAAGGCGCAAGCAACCGCAAAACCTGGATTGACGAGGAAGAAGGTGATGTTGTATGTGTGGTGGGATTAGAAGGGAATCATTCAACTATGAGTTGTTATCGTCAATCAAACAATTAATTCCGAACTCTACTGTGAACAACTGCAGAGATTACAACAAGCAATTGAGAGGAAGCGGCCAGAATTAATCAATAGGAGAGGTGTCGTCTTC
>Ga0157364_1007997_pt1 | contig 10943 bp, 13 predicted proteins | sample AttsexASBM2_FD_111476 | JGI IMG/M metagenome (GOLD analysis project Ga0157364, IMG submission 111476) | Fungus gardens microbial communities from leaf cutter ant in Ribeirão Preto, State of São Paulo, Brazil - Atta sexdens ASBM2 | ecosystem: Host-associated > Fungi > Mycelium > Unclassified ... | reverse complement strand
TTGGTTTTCAAAATCATATTGGTGAGAAACTTGTTCTTTTGAATATTTTGCAGAAAAATCTTGATATTTTTGATAATCATACTTGAACATCACTTACAGTTAACATCACTTACAGTTAAGCAAATTGATTGCTTTCTGATTTCCTGGAATTCTTGATACTTCTTCATATACTACTCTCTATTGAAGTAATATCTCTAGAATAGGCATTCATTAGAATTGGCCTGATAACTGCCTTTGTAGTTTAGGCATTTAAAAGTATAAAGGCAAGGTTCACTCTGCTTGGTCTTTAAGTATGGTAGATTAATCTTGAAATTTGTCTTACAATACCAAGTGAAGTGACAATAATATTTGATTTTGTACAGTCTATTGTAATTAATGTATCTTGTGCCCTGAGCTTTGCAGGCAAAGGTAGTGTGTCCCTACTTCTAGTAGTTTCTGTACTAGAAGACTCTAGGGTTCATGTTTATACCATGTATAGTGATAATGTGACTTCCAACATTAAAGCAATGATTGATAAGAGTCTTAGCAGACATACCACTTTGGAAATCCTATATATCAACCCATACAATAGCCATATCAGATTTTGGTAAAACTTTGACAACACATAGTTTTGATATAATGTTAATATTGTTGAAAATGTGTGTAGATTTTATGATTGATTCAATAATGTCTGAATTTATGAGAGTGTTGGTATCTTCAATAAAGTAAGGTATACCTAATATCTTTAGGTAAGATTTGAACTGTGAAAGATGAGCAGTTTGAATGTTATTTTAGTCTATAAAGTTTACATTTCTGATGTAGTTCTTAACTACACCAAGATTAGAAGGAAAGACAACTTTATTAGAAGTAACAATAAGACTATAATGGTCAAAGTAAATGAAGTTGATGGAGATATTTGACTTAGTGCCTTTGAGAGCATGATTGATATTAGCAATATATTCTTTTGAAGAAATCATGAACTTGATAATATTTTCATTGTTTATAAGAATAATAATCTGTTTACATAATAGCTTCTTGGTAGTCATATTAATATAAGGTTTTAGTTTGCCTATATTATTGATTGTCTTGTGAATATCTTTGATTTTCTTTACTGACAAATTGGGGAAATTTTCTTTAAGTTTCAAAATTTTCTTAATCTTTAGGAAAGATACCTGAGTATGTAATTATTTATCCTTGGAGTTAGTGTTTTCTTTTGATTTAATACCTTTCTTTTAGAAGAATTTTGATTTTTCCAAAGTTTCTTTAGAAGGCCTGAATAGAATAGGAGAATGAATTCTGTCAATTTCTGCTTATTTACTCTTGTTGGTCAATTTAACTCTTTTGTTAGATTTGTTGTTAGAAGTTTTTAGAGTGAATTTGGATGTAACATTTTATCTGAATGTTCTGTTACAGTGATAAACTTTCAACAAGTCCTATTTTACCTTGTAAATGGAAGAAATAAATAACCAAGCAGTCTGGCTAAAATTTTTAAGTGCTAGAATGTTGTATTCTATGTTATCTTTTAATGTCCTATTACAAATGAAGTTTGCCATTCATAAAAGCAAGATTAAGAAATTCTTGGAGTTGATATCTAAGTATTTGTTAGTTCCAAAAATAGAAGAAGAATGAGCTTCTCCATTCTAAGAATTTAGTTCTACTAGTTGGTAGTTCTTGTATAGAATAGAAGATGTTTTAAGGTCTTGTGGTATATATATATTCATGTTGTTATTAGCCATATCTTCATCTTGTGGAATAGATGTGTTGTTTAGGATTGTAACCTCAATTTTTGAGCATTGTTCTCTCTCCTTGGAGTTGTGGTCTGTTGTTTTATTAGCCAACTTGTTCTCCCCTATCTTGGAAATTGCATATGACAAGATAAAGTCTTTCTTCTCATTGAATGCTACTTGCTTATCCCAAGATAGCTTGTTACTTATGTCTTCCATCCTTTTATAATAGGGAATGGAAGAAAGATTTGAATATATCAACAACTCTCTGAAATTGTTAGAACTCAAAGAAGTAGACCTGCCTCTGGATATGTCAATGTTCATGTCCATGTTTGAATTATTTTGGACCATTAGGTTAGAAGAGTTGTAAATGTCAAAGAGAAATGGTATATTTGCTAATTCTCTTTTAGATGCTATCATGTAAGATAGTAGTAAGAGCAAAAGAAGTAATGTGGTCCAGACATGATTTTTGAATCTAAATAAATATGATATATTGGATACACCAAGTTTTTTGAGTTGTAACAGACTATTTAGAAAAAGTTTTGAGTTTGTTTTCAGAGTTGAAGAATATAGGTCCAGAATACTAAGTTTTGGGATACAATGCTTCTTTCTCTCATACTACCATCTTACATGATAGCGCCTAATAGAGAATTAGTGAATAAACTATTTTTCAGTTTCTCTACTAATACTTTTCCTTCTCAAACCAACACTTTACCAACTGTGGATCTATTCAACAACACAGGGATGGACTTTCTGAAAGGACAAACTCCTGACAACAATAATGGGGTGAGAGGTAGAAAGCTCTCACATAGTTCAAACAGCTCTAAGGACAATTCAATACTCTCTATGACTTCTTCAAGGCCATATCATGAAAAAATGGAGCAAAACAACAATATAGATGTCAATAACAATAACAACACTCCCTCTGAGTTGTTGTCCTATGAGGCATCTCAAGAAAGAGAAATTTGTCTCAGGACAGCAGCTAAGAACCAAGAAGACATATTGCCCTCACAAGGCAAACTCACCAATGACAACTATTTTCAACGTGTTCCCAAAAAGAACTCTAACCCAACCTATATATGAGGTTTGACTGTACAAAATGAGGAGAACACATTTTTCAACATACCTCTTCCATATAATCCAGATGTGCTTGCTGACCCCGAAATTTGGGGTGGTAACTTTCATCTAGTTTCTCTCCATAGTTCGATTGAATACCTTGCATCTGATGTCAAGAATATCAAGGACTCTCTGAAATACATAACAAAATACATTACTAATAAGAAAATAGATTCTTCAAAGGCTAACGACTTAGAGAATTTCAAAGGTATTGGAGAGGCAGTCTGGAATTTTATTTCCTCTGTCTATGAAGCTAACTGGGATGCACTGTATATGGATGACAACTTCACATTGTTAAGGAGAAAAATTACGTTCAAATTTACCCCCAGGATGCAATCAACTCCTCAAAAAGCTAATAAGGAAAACAAAGGACTATCCCCAGCTAGTATTGAAAGGCTTCCCCCTCCCATCCTGGCCAAATCTCCAAAAGAGGTTAACAAAATCTCTAAGTTTTTCAAGAGTAACAAAATAGACAACTCAGCATTGAACAAAACCAAGTCTTACGCTTAGGCCTCCAAACAGAATGCTAGCATGGTTGATGTAATCAAGATCAAAGAAACATTTCCTTCTGTGGATGTGAAAGAAATTAACCAAATCAACAACATCGTTAAAGGACCTTTCAAGTCTAAGCCTTGTATTCAAATGACAACTAAAGGTCCTTCCAGGAAACAGATAATTATTCCAATAGTAAAGGATAACATCAACAAGTTTATGAAGAACTCTTTGATTCATGTGACTAACCTCAACAGGAATCTGAGAAACGCTATGTCTGAAGTCTTGGTTGACTTCATTTGCTCTGAACCACTTGGAATAATGGTGGTTACAAACAAAGTATTGCTCAACTCCGATCTCTTAATCATTAAAAAGTATGTAAAAATTTGGAAAAAATTGACTACACCTAGGTCAAATCTCCTCGATTACCGTAATCTAAGTCTTATCTCAAGATCATAGGTATTCCACACTATCCTCACAAAAGCTGCAATTCACAAGAGCGCCTCTCATCAAATGATGTAGAAGCTATCATCAAGCAAAACCAAATCTTTGACAATATTACTCTCGCATCCAAACCATGGATGATTAAAGTGTCTTCCAAATTAGATATGACAATTGTGTGGATTGACATATGGAATGCTCAGAGCGGTACTAAGGCTAAAGGCCTTATAAATCAATGTTTCAATGTCAAAAGGTTTATTGTGACAGTTAGGATAGCTAACGTGAACTCTGGCATCTCTCAGTGTAAAAACTGTTGGAAATGGGATCATTCGACTTTCTCTTGCAGGATTCAGGGCTCAAAATGTGTAAAGTGTAATGGACCTCACAAGTTGGAGAACTATCGTGAATTCAGTTGGTACTGCAAAGCCAATGACAAAATCAACCCTCCACACCTCGAAACCAAAAAAGGTGAACTGTGTCTGCACACTTTTAAATGTACCAATTGTCAAGGAGAGCATCAGGTGGACTCAATAACATGTCCATTCTGGAAGAACTGTTTCAACAGAGAGTGGCATCAAAAGAAGTATTCAGAGATCCATGAAAACAGGATTAAGTCAATTTATTTGGCTGAGAATGAGAATACTAAACAATGATTGTGAACAAACTCAATATTTTTTCCCAGAACATTCACAAGAATGCCTTAATTGTCAACTTCATTCTCAAGACCCATAATCGCTTCAACATCATCCTCATTTAAGAACCATCTTGGTCCATTATTTGATCGATTCCAAGTTTAGCATCTAGTGAAGGAGAAGTCCTAGTTGGGTCTCCTTACCACTCTAACTGGCTTTCTTTCACTAGACCTTCTACCACTCAGTTGGACTACCTGAGAGTTCTGGCCTATATAAATATTCATCTTTCTTCTCTTCGGTTTTCCCTTTGCAGAGATATTATTAACCACAGGGACATTCTTTTAATTTCTTTCTTCTCTAACAATATCTGTTTTTTCATCATGAACATTTATTCTGATGCTTTTCATCCCACCTTAAAGTATCTCAAGAATACTGAGGTGAATATTAACAATTTAATCATTATGACAGGTGATTTCAACATTAAAGATAGCTTATGGAACCCCTCTTTTCCTCATCATTCCTCTATTAGCAATAATCTCTTTATTTTAGCAGATTCATTTAACTTAGACTTCTCAACTCCTACTTATCCTATCTCCACTAGGTATTCTGACACATCTGGAGAGCTGGACTCTGTGATCAACCTTATATTCCTCTGTTGTGGATCAAGTGAACTTAACAGTTATTCAATTCATCCATCTTGGAGACTCACCTCTGATTACATCTCTCTCACAATCACCATCCCCATCAGGGAAGAACACGTTATGACTTCCAAATTCTCTTTATCAAAGAATAGCAAAGAAGAAGTGTTCATCAAGGAAGTCATCTATGCCTTCAAATTGCTTGACACTACAAATCTCTTGGATCAAGAGTCTCTTGAACAAGTTGTCAATCTGTTAGCAGCTAGTATCAAACAAGCTTGGAATAAGAAGTGTAGGCAATCCCTCAACATATACCGAGAATCAAGATGTCTTGAAGATTGGAAATTGTTCAAAAAAATTTTCAAGACTACTAAAAGAGCCTTTTTCGATACCAAAATCCAGAAGGTCACCAACAAAAGTCATGGACCTTGGAAACTCATGAATTGGGTTAACAAGTGTAAGTTACCAGCTGTAGAAGCCATCAAGTACAATAATCAACCGTGTCTCTCTCTCAATAGCTTGTGGAATGCTCTCCACTTTTCCTTCAACACTGTGCTTCATCGCCAAGTTGACACCAACATCTTGGATGAAATTGGAAATAAACAAACTTCTACCTGGGCTCTGTTCTCAAAAGAGGAATTCAAGATCGCTTTAGGGAGTTGTAATAACTTGTTGACTCCTGGACCGGATAAACTGTCATGGAGGCATCTCAAATCCATCATGAATGACAGTGATTGTATTACCAACGTCATCAAGATTGCTAATGCATGCATCGACTTGGGACATTGGCCAAATCATTTCAAGATATCATCTACGGTTACCATTCCTAAACCTAACAAACCGTCATATGATTCTCCTAAGTTATTCCGACCTATCATTTTGCTCAATACTCTGGGGAAACTAATTGAAAAGGTCATAGGAGAGAGATTACAATTTCACGTGGTCAACAACGACTTTATCCACCCAAATCAATTAGGGGGTCTAAAGTTCAAATCGACCATTGATGCGGGAGTCACCCTTACACATATTATTTGATCAGGATGGACAAGAAACTGTTTGACAAGCACTCTCACTTTCGATATTGCACAATTTTTCCCCTTCTTAAATCATTGATTTCTTACAAGAATCATTCATAAAGTGGGACTCAATAGCCAAGTCGTCAGATTCTTCAGTAACTATCTAATTGAGAGAAAGACCAGCTACCAGTGGAACAGTTTTTTGTCACCAATTTTTAACATAAATGTAGGTGTAGGTTAGGGATCTACCCTCTCTCCTATTTTGTCTACCTTGTATTTTTCTCCTTTCTTATATATTCTAGAAAAACGTCTAAAAAACTTGAAAATTCCCATTTCAATTATTTCTTTTGTAAATGATGGACTTTTTATTTCTTAGGACAAGTCCTTCAATATCTCTAACTCTCGCCTTTTCTGTAGTTATCATATTATGACCAATCTGCTAAACAAATTCGGTCTCATTGTAGAACATTTGAAAACTGAAATATCTCACTTTTCTAGATCACATGGTCTGTTTAACCCTCCCTCTCTTGATCTACTGCCCTTAGGTGGACATATACTCTCACCAAAGAACTCTTAGAAATATCTAGGGTTTATTTTTGACAGAAAATTGACCTTCCATCAACATATTGATTTCTACTCCAACAGGGCATTATCATCAGTCAAGTGCATGAAGCTACTAGGAAACTCATCTCATGATATCTCTCCTCTACAAAAACACTTACTCTATAGGTGTTGCATTCTTCCGATAGCCTTATATGGCTTTTAACTATGGTTCTACCATTGTGCTCCGCTATCATACCCACTTAAGGCCCTTGGAAAAATACAAAGGAGAGCAGCCATCTGGATAATAGGAGCATTCAAAACATCTCTCTCTAAAGGAATCAAGGCTATTGCAGGTCTCATTCCCATCAAATTACATCTTCAGAAACTTGGGGGCAGAGCACAACTACAAGCTTTATCTCTTCCTTTGAATTATATTATCCATACACTCATAGACTCTTCATTTGGGTCTCCACATAACTGCCACCCTTCTTCCCTATTCAATTTCACCAACTATCAAAGGAAGAATATCAAAGGTCATCTGGTTGATACTAATAGCAGATCCCACAGGCATTCTCACCTATCCATCCAGAACTTTCTCCTAGTTTTCGAATCATGGACATTTTCTCTGATAGATTTTCTTTCAACTTATGCATGAAAGGAAAAAGCAATAAACTTTGTATTCATCAATTTGACTCTATGGTTATCGAAGCCTCTTTCTTGCAATCCATAGCCATTGTCGCATCGGATGCTAGTATCAAAAACGACATTGCTACATCCATCTCACATATGCACATTTCTAACCAACCTCTCATCAAGACTCTCCATCACACTGCATTCATCATCAGTACAGAAGCTGAGATGTTTGCTATTAGATGTGGTATCAACCAAGCCACATCCAAGACTAACATCTCTAAGATTGTCATCATCACTGATTCCATCCATACTGCTAAGAGAATCTTTGACCCCTCTTCCCATCTATTTCAAAACTAGTCTGTAGCTATCTTAGGAGATTTGCGTCATTTCTTTTCCAAAGACCTGAATAACTCAATCAAGTTTTGGGAATGTTCTAGTCATCTCAATTAGCATCTTTACAAGGCTGTCAATGTTGAGACAAAAATCTTTAACCCCACTTCTGCATATCCATGCAAAATGTCATGAGATTACAACAAGAAATCAGAATGTAATGACATATCAAACATTTGGAAGATGATGTTTCAAGTATCGGATGGAAAGGGAAAGCAATTTCTTGATTTACTTGATAACAACTCAAATGCTATTGAACTATCTTACGTCAAAGGAGGGCCTTGGCTTCAGATGTTTGGACAATCGAACTCATTATGCATGTGTGCGATGAGAGCAATTACTAATCATGCTCCTATTGGAGAGTACAAGCTTAGATTCTTCTCTATAAAGAATTATAATGCTCATGTGATGTGTATCCCATCGAATCAAAGAGATATATTCTCCATGAGTATAGCAGATTCAATGGCTATTGAAATCCGATAAGAGACTCTCTCAGCCACTTTGTCATGTTTTTGAAAACTAACCCAAATGTGTTCACTTTTCTTAGCAATACTCACACTACTAGTATAAGCAGGTCTTATAGTTAGTTGTACCTCATATTACTTGGTTTTCTTTTCTTTTCTTTTCTCCTATTCTCGATTAGTTCTACTGTCTCCTCCTTTTTTCTTTCTTTCTTTCCTTTCTTTTTCCTTTATTTTTTTCCTCTTCATGTATGGTTGCTTCTTTTGTATGTAGTTACAAAATTAGCTACCATGGTCTGCCATCACACCTCATATAATAAATTGCTAATTTAAAAAAAAAATACTAAGTTTTAGCTAAAACCCTATTTTGTTAGAAGTTAGACATCAATTTACTAATACTACACATTTTCATTTCTCACTTAATAGCTATCTTTCAACCTTTCTTGAAACTCAACTAGGGTAAGATCTGGTTTAGTCACTACTGTATTATTCTATCATTGTGTTAAGTATGGTTCTCACTTCAAGTGGAAGTCTGCAATTAGTCATACAGAATAGAGTAGATTTATCACAAAATAAACTACTCACTTATTTGTAATATCTGAACCTTATGTGTACTCTTAGAGATTTAGGAGTGATTCAGAAGTTCAATAATGATTACAATGATAATTAAGATCAATACAGATGATAAAGAATAAAGATTGATGAAAATTAATGATAATTGATGTTGTTAAGTCTGAGGTTTAATTTTTAAATACAGAGGTATATATATAAAAGAGTGATGGTCTGTACACAAGCTGTTTCCATCATATGATCAAAACTTATACCTGATGGGAGCTGTCATCTGTTATAGTAGCTGTCAGGCTAATTTTAGAAGATAACTAATTATGTCACTACATTAATATACTTGTATCTCTATAAATACTTATTGTCATGAGATATACCATATATTATTAAAAACAGTTTGATGAGCACTTTCTAACACAAGTTTGATTGTGCAAATCTGTCTAGTTATTCATAAGATATTAGCAAACAAAGATTTTACAGTTACTGATTACCTAATATCTTGGTTTTTTGTTGTTACTTTTATACATCCCATATATGTGCAAATAGCCCTCATTTGGGACTTTCCAGTGCAACTTAGTTTATGAAAACTGGTCCACTAGTTGTGGAGATACAAGCTGAATGAAGTTTGTGATAAAATTAAGTGTAAGATACTTATCTAAGAACAAATTAAATAGGTATAGATCAAGTATTAATGCTTATTTGTAGAGTTGCAACTATTAACAGTCTATCCCTTCTTTCTCTTGTACCACCATCTTGTATAATAGTGCCTGTAAGAGACCTAGGGAATAAATTCTTTTCTTCATTTTCAAATACACATTCTCAACAAGCCTTCGATTTACCAACTGTATCATCTTTAATCAACATAGGGATGGACATTCCACCAAGAAATATCCTGGACAACTATGATAAGGTGAAAGGTAGAACCTCTTCACCTAAAACATAGTATTCTAAAGTATTGTATTTGTTCTCAACCAAGTCCTCTGTTGCATACTACAAAAGAATGGAACTCAACAATGCTATGAACGTAGACATCAAAATGGAGGATGATTCCCCTCAGCTTTCCTATGAGACATTCCAGGAGAAAGCAATTCAAGTCAGTATAGTAGCTGACCCCAACAGAAACATGTTGAACAAATGTGTTACGATCAAGCACCTTACCTCAAGCCCTCCTCATGCTTCTGTTGAGCACCCCACTTTGTGTTCTCCTTGTGCTAATAACACAATCATCAATATTCAACTTCCATATGATCCAGATACTCCTATGGAACCTGATCTGTAAGATGACAACTTCTATCCAATTTTGTTACACAGTTCTATTGAATACCTGGCATTGGACTCTAAGAATATCAAAGACTCATTAAACTTTATGGCCAAATACATCAATAACAAGCAAGTTAATCCGGTAAGAGCTAACAACCTTAAGAACTTCAATAGTATTGAAGAGGCTATTTGGAATCTCATCTCCTTTGTCTATCAGTCTAAGTGGGATTTGCTTATAGCTGACAAAAATTTGAACTCACTTAGGCAAAAAATCTCAGTGAAATTCACCTCTAAGGTTCCAACTCTGTTCAATGGAAACAACAAATCTATTAATAAACCCACTCCAGCAAGTATTGAGAAAATTCCACCCCCAATCACTGCCAAATCACAAAAGGAGGTTAATTAAATCTCCAAATATATTAAACTGGCCAACACTTTCAAACAGTTCCTAAAATCATATATGCAGGCTTCCAAGCAAGGTATCAGCACATCTGAGGTCATAAAAATTAAAGAGAATTTTCCAGCTCTTGATACTAAGAAAATCAACCAAATCTATAACATTGTCAATAATAATTCAAAAGCCAAACCATACATTTAAATAACGACCAAAAGATCATCCAGAAAGCAAATTATCATTCTAATGGATAGTAATAACATTGCTAATTTTATGAAGAACAGCTCTCTTCACATTACTAATATTAATTGGTTATTAATGTTATAGAATGCTTTGGACACTAACAATTTTTATTTTATTTTATTTTATTTTCTGATTTTATATGGATTTGTTTTTCTTTTCTTTTTCTTTTGGACGATGAAGAGGCACATGACACTGCAGTCACATGAGATGTCACATGATGTGACATCATAGGCCTAGAACATAGTGGAAGAATCTGGAAGATGATGTTAGGGCATATGTATACAACATAGTGGCCTCGAGTAAGACATAAGACAGACATAAGGACAAAGCATGAACATGAGGGCAGGTTTAATTATTGTTAGCATGGACCACATGTAAAACATATATATAGGACTCTAATTTAGCAGAGACTCCTTG
>Ga0157364_1007996_pt1 | contig 10943 bp, 5 predicted proteins | sample AttsexASBM2_FD_111476 | JGI IMG/M metagenome (GOLD analysis project Ga0157364, IMG submission 111476) | Fungus gardens microbial communities from leaf cutter ant in Ribeirão Preto, State of São Paulo, Brazil - Atta sexdens ASBM2 | ecosystem: Host-associated > Fungi > Mycelium > Unclassified ... | reverse complement strand
TCACTTTTCTAACAAGAAAAGTGACAAACAACACACAAGGAAGATTTGCGGGTCATTTTATAGGGAAAAAGAAGGGGGGAAGAGAGAGAGAGAGAGAGAGAGAGAGAGAAGAAAGAAAGAAAGGGCAAGAAAGCAATCGAACGTCATAAGAATCGTTCATTATTCTCCCTTATATTGAAAATTCCTGCAAACCGATTAACAAATACCTCTCAACATAGTTCTCGATCTTTCATAACCCGTCGTTTTCTCATCCTTACGAACATCTTTATACGAGGCACCTCTTTTCCTTTCCCTCTCCCCTCTCTCTCTCTCTCTCTCTCTCCCCCCTCCCCTCTTATTTCTTTTATTTCAGATTCTCCGCCTCCGTTCGGCATTTTGTGCCGAGATATATATATTAGAATTTAAACGAACGCCTCCATTGGTATTCCTAATGGCGAGAAAGGATGTCAGGTTATCATCGTTTAAAAGCACAGGCCGTCGCCCATTAATGCGCCCGATAGTTCTCCAGAAAATCTCATCACACTTCTATTTTTGATCTCATAAACGACGATATCGAACAGCGCTCTGTAACGAATTGTTGTTCGGTATGAAACAAAGTTTCGTATCAGCGAACAAATATAACACAACACAACGTACATTTACAAACGTAATTTTCAGGATCAATTGCATTAAAATACGCAAAAATTCATTTCGCGTAGTAATTGAATAGTAGGATTTTCTCGTTTTCATCTATTATTATTATGAGATATTGTATATAATTCATTAAATAACACAGATATTTCGTACAAATATAAAATATTCTAACAAATTAATGTATAAATTGCTGGTTAAGAATTTATACACCGAGTTCATAATAATTAGTATTAATGCAATTTTTATTATAAAATTACAAGTAATATTAATCCAAAGTTTAATCGTAACTTTTATATAGAATTTTTTTAGAATATAGAATTTATATAGAATTTATATAGAATTTTTGTTCGCAGTAATTTTTTTTATAAATTGAAGAAAAAGAATTGTAATTTTTTTATAGTTATAAAAGAGATATTTTTTTTAATATTCTTAAATACACGCCAAATATTTCATGTAAAGGTAAAGAGGACTAAATTAAAACAGAAAGTCCTTTACTATTTTGCAATTTCACAATAGTTAACGAGATATTAATTACTAAAAATTGCCGAATACTGATATACCGAATACGAATCTTCAATTATTTTTTACTCAAGTATTATCAACTTTACAGAAAAATGACAAGAGACAAAAATTATTTATTTTCTTCTTGCAGAGCTCTAAGAATTTTTTCAGAATTATTAATCAACTTTTTAGTACTGTATTTTCTTATTGGCGACTTATTTTTATCAACATGAAAAGAAAATGCGGTACTAAAAAATTTTGAAAATATTTTTAGAACTTTAGAGAAGAAAATAAATAAGTTTTGTTTAGTATTTAATAATTAATATCTTGTTAACTATTATGAAAATTGCAAAATGATAGCGGACTTTTTGACTTAGTTTAGTCCGCTCTACCTGCGCACGAAATATTTGGCAATCTTTGTGGATCTTGATGGACATTTTGTAGATATATAAAATGTATTATATGTGCGCATTACACATTTCAAAGAAAAAATAATAATTAATTAAATTGAAGATATTTCGAGCTTATAAATACATAAAAATTCCTGTCTATAATTATCTCCTCAATTATACATATATTCAATTATCTTGAAAATTTTCAATATCCAGTAGGCTTTATTTAAGAAATACAGAATCAGATACAAATATATATATATATATATGACTTAAGTGGATAAATAAATTTGTTTCATTTGAAACTATAGCAACTTTCCCTTTGTGAATGAATTACGTTTCTGTTAGCGATGTTCTAACGTTAATCGAATCGCGAGCTAATCTCGGCAAGTAAACCGATGAACGGAATCGAAGGTAACCAGTAAATGGTCAGTGGAAATTAGTTACAAGGTAAACCTTGCCATAACACTTAATTGCCGTCATAACTCGAGACAACTTAACCCTTGCCGTGGGGATGTAATCGTTAACCCTAGATGAAACCCGCTCAAACGAGAATAAATCTCATTTTCGATCAACGAATACTTTTTCCAAACAATCTGTTCTTTTGAAAATATATCTTTTAAAAAGAGATATATTTTTCCGCATTTTTTTAAGTTTTATTTCATTGGCTAATAATTAAAAGGGACATGACAGAAACATAGCTTAATAAATAGATTAAATTTTCTATAAATGATAAATAAATAAATAAATAAATGATAAATGAAGCAGAGAATAAATTTGATAAAAAGCTAACTAGTATACAGATGTGATCGCATTCCATTTATTATATCTAATAAATAATAATTAGCACGTACGCGGAAAAATGTTTAACATTCTTCCTTTATGCAGGCAGTAAATATATAAACATTTATTTCATATTAATAATTTGGAGTTCCGAGCGTTTCTACATCATAAAATTCTTAAAAATAAAATTAAAAATAAATTAAATAGAACCATAATAATAAACGCTTTTTAGTATCTGAATAATTGTAAAATACGGACACAAGACAATGATATTAGCTTCCATCAAATTCCTTTCAATTCCGAAGTTCATTAATGTCGCAGGCTTTAATCGGCTTTTAATTATCTCTTTGAAAAATATAATACAGTTTGTATACAGCTTGTATATCTCTAAAAGAGATTTTGTCGGAAAATCTAGTTTTCTTTTTCTGAGAAAAGCTCGAGTAAATATTTGTGAAAAGGATAAACGAAAGTACAAATTACCATACTCGTCTGCTTCAAAGTTTCGAACATCGCGATCGAGATATCGCCGATGAAAGAAAAATAAAAATAAATATCGAAAACAAAATAAATAAATATATATATATGATAAATATAAAAGTATTTACTCACCAGCTGCTGCACCGGCACTACCGCCTGGCCAAATCCGCCAACTATTCCATCGGCGCCAACTCCTAGGTGATTTCTGGCACCGATTAATCTCCTCCATTCGTTCACTCACACAATTGCAAATACCCGGAGAAAGAAACACGTAATTAATTACGATCGCGCACAGCGCGAGCTTCTGTTCATACAATGCAAAAGTCTGACAGACGAATACCGAGAAGACTCGTCACTTTTACTGTCTTTTACGATGCAATAATATGTTTTATATCTTTTAGATGTTCCACCTTATCGTGTATGATGACATATATGTTTCATTTCTAACGAGAGTAATAATAATATAAACGATTGTATTGATGTCGAAGTCATTGACGGTAAAAATTGATGGTACGTATCTATATATATAAACGAGGAGAAATTCGAATATACTACATATTTTATATATATATATATATATATATATATATCTAATTTTAAAATAATTATATATGCAAATTACTGTTGCAGTTTAACGAAATAATGCATTTTTATGTGATTTCTTTAATATATAATTTTCTTAAAAATTTTACAATTTTATAATACTCACATACAAAAATAAGTTTCAAAATGTAATTAAAATAAGCTATATAGAAAGTAAAAATACTCGTTTTTTATATGAAGCAGCCAAATTTAATGGAATCCAGTCTAATGCACTCAACGTGCGGAGCGTGCACAATTAGAGGTTTAAACGAAGCGCGTTTATTTGTTTTCTGTAATAGCAATAGGAATACTCGATTTGCTGTACGATCGATAATATATAGATATCATGCACACGAGACAAATAAATAATGCTAGAGATGTGACATTCGACACAAGCCTATATATATATAAAGTATGTAAATGTACAAACACAGTATGCACAATATTCGCGATATGCGAAAATTCGATTGAATAATAAATGCGTATATTAATTACTGCAGACAATCGCTTCACCCGACGCCGTGACACGCAACTCATCATAATCGTTGATAATTATTATTAACGCATCATTTCTGATAATAAATAAAAAACACAACAAATTCGCTTTAACTCCGAAGTTCGAACTATAAAATGGCGGACTCTCTTCTTCGCGCGCGCTTTGCACGACTTGCGCGTCGTACTTGACGCAGTCGAGCCAATCGAAAATCAAATAGCCAAAAGCCAACGACATTTAATCACATGATTAAATGTCGCACATAGTAAATAATAATTGTATTATTGTCATCGCATAATAACAATATTCTTAAATATATATTTTCTACAGCATGTGCATAAATATTGTTAATCTTGCGAAAATTATTTTATCGCTTAATGATAATTATATAATGCATAAAGCCAAATTCTATACTCCAAATTCTATACCTCATGATACACTATATTTAGTCTTTTAAAAGTGTAATTGAAACAATTGTGAAAATTGCTTTGCACTTGATACGGTTGACAATGATTGATTGCAGAGACGATAAATTTGATCGCGCGCTGCATTACTCGACACTTTTGCGACTAATTCAACATACACAGATCACTGTTGACGGATAAAAATTGCACGGAACGCGGAGCGACATCGTCGCGCGACGACAAACCAGACAAACCGACGTGATGCGACGCTACGCGATACAACGCAACGCGACGCACGGCGCCGTGACAGTCAAAGATGGCGGTTTCGCGCGACAGCATGCGCGCTGAACTTGACGTAGCGTTACAAAGCGCTCGATCTACATTCTCGAGCCTTGTAAATATCGAAAAAAAAACTGAGCATGCTATTTAAGATGGCCTCGAACAAAGACCGATAACGAGTACTTCTCTTCTTCGATAGAGAGTATTTTATAAATGGACATGCAAGAATCTAGGGAGTGTCATAACATGCGATTCGCTGTATGATAAACTGTTCTCCGAGATAAATATTCTCCGCTGGAGAATCGTTTTGGAAAAAGAGATTAATTGGCACGCTAAGCTCCCTGAAAAACACTCGGAATCTGTCTTATCCATTCTGTCGAGCTGCCGAGTTCTTTTGTTTCCGCCGGCAACTAGGTCCATTTGTCGAAATTACGTCCATTCAACGAAGCACGAGAGAGAAAAGTAGGTTACCAACGATGGATTTCTTTATCCAAGTTTGCTATTTTATACGAACCGACGGAGAAAGAAAGAGACTCTATCGCGTCAACTAATATTCTCTCAACTTTAAATTTTCTAATAAAAAAGATAAGAAAGTTTTTATCGCGACACGTTCTAGATATATGCTAATAACATCTAATCTTTATGTGCTTCTATCAATCATCAGAAGCATACATCTTCTGATGTGGCGTTTTATATCAAGATTTTGTCGTAAAATTCGATAAATATTTCCACAAGAACGTCTTATTATAATGCTAAAATTATAAAAGTTGCGATGTTTACTAATGACATATAATACTATGAATATACTGCTGAATATTTCTTATCAAAAAACGAAACGATTTTTTCTCTATCGATTTGTAATAGAATTTCATATTTTTTTCAACTTTGAAAATTTTATAATTACTTTGATAAGATAAATAATAATCAAATTAAATAATTTTAATAAAATAAAATCATGAGCAAAAATTAATTTTGTTTGTCATTTATTTTTACTCATATAATAACATATTTACTCATATAATAACATCGATTGAGCGTGTATATTTTGTTTATAATCACTCTTATAATCACAAAACTTGTATTCTTTTAAGATTTAGATCTAAAAAATAAAAATCGGAGTGTAAGAATCTAGAAGAGTGTGACAGAAGCATAAACAAAACTTTTAGCAAACGCAAATTAGAACAGCAGTAAAAAAAGCGTTTTAAGAGATAAACGCTCTTACATTTCGATCTCTAACGAATTGAGTCCGTTCTCGGAATTGCCGCTTGTTTATACAGCAAGAACTTGTCAAAGAAAAAAACGTACGATGATGAGCTTTTCTAAGCTGAATTTTCTAAGCTTTTTTTTAAGCTATTTAGCAGGTTCGGAGAAATTCAAATTATCTCTATTTTAAACGCATAATTAAGGTTCTCTTCTGTGACGAGACATACATGAGAAAAATTAGTCTACGTTGTTGAAACATGGCATAACAATAATTCTAAAGCAAAAACAACATTTAATTTTTAAAGACATTTCATAAATACATAATGGAACGAAAGTCATGTTTGAAAAGAAAAAGGAATTTTTTACATATATAATTTAAACATATATAATTTTTTACATAATATACAATAGTATAATCATCTCAAAGCGACATAAAAGAAATATTCATCGCCTAGCAAACTTTTGAAAAAATTACAAAACAAATTATCTTTTATTTTCAAATTATCGCTTCTCACATCAATAAACATTCAATCACTCTTTCTTCGGATATTATATGTATACATGGCAAACATTTTTAACTGACGATAAAGCAATGAATAATTTATATTACAGTATATTTGTAAAATGTTGAATAATCTGAAAAATTATGGCAAAATCTTACGGAATGAAATAAAATAAATGGTGATTGTGAACTATAGGGAATCCAGCTCCGATGACCTTGACCTTGACATATGTTGTCAAGATCATGACTCTGAATGAATTCCAATAAATTTTATTTTATTCATAAAGTTATTCATAAAGTTATTCATAAAGTTATTAATAAAAAAAGTTTAACAAATAATGTCTTATTTCTATCATATACAATCAAAAACTACCCTATATCCTTCCTTATCTGCAGGCGTTTGACTTTTCACGCGAAAGAAGTTCACCCCATCTTTCCCCTTGCCTAGGAGCACACGATTTTCTACTCGAAACGAGGTTCACCCATGGTGGAAGGGATAACATGATGGTGTACAATTGAACAGTGTCTCTGTCCTATGGACTGTTCATAAAGAGGAAGGACAACTAACTGTGAGACGCTAAAATGAAACGGAAAACATGAAACGGAATTTATAGTCCGTTTTTATTTTAAACTTTTTATTTTAAACTATTTTATTTTTAAAACTGTCTTAAGATGCTAATACAGTCCTTGGATTGATTTATGACATCTTAGACTGTACTTAAGACAATCTTAAATGCAAGAATTGATTATGAATATCGGCCTGTTTCGCATCATGAAATTGGTACAGAACTTTCCTTGTTTAACACATTCTTTTCTATAAAAGACAACGTAAGATGCATTATAAAGTCAAACAAGGAAAGATTCAATACCAATTTCAAGATGCTGGTATTCATAATCGATTCTTGCATTTAAGACAGTTTTAAGATGTCGTAAGTCAATCTGACTGTATCTTACTACAGTAGCATCTTACTACAGTATTTAAGATGATTTTAAAATAAAAACGAACTATGAATACCGTCTCCTCTTCCTCTCCCCATATTTTACGTTTCAGTTTCAGTTGGTAACTCTTGCTCCCTGACAACACAGAACAAAAGTAGATGTAGTTTGGCCGAACTGCACACATTATGTAATTCTTCTACCATGGGTTCACCCCACCTCTTTCCCTACTTAGGAGCGATCGACTTTCCAAGCGAAGTAACTTCAATGCTTCCCCCCCCCCCGCCTTGAGGCGTATAACATTCCCCGCGAAGCGAGTTCCACCTAATTCCCCCTCTTTCCCCCCCCCCCCCGCCTAGAAGCACACGATTTTCAACGCAAAAGAGTCACAAGATTCACTCGCACGAAAAATCGGTCGCCTCTTGGCAAAAGAGGAGATAGAGTGGAATTCACTTCGCATAGAAAGTCGGACGCTTCTAGACAGAGAGGGCAGGAAAGGGAAGAATATATGCAGTATTTCTTAATAACGAACTAGTAAAAATGAAACATTATTAATCTTAAACATTTTTTTTGTTAATAATTAATCTTAAACTTTTTTGTTAATAACCTTTTAACGAGCGCCAACTAAAATTTGTTAGAAGTCAAGTTACAACATATATCAAGGACGTCAAGGTCAAGGTCATTGAAGCTGGATCCCATATAGTGCACAATTACTAAATAAATTTTCTAATTAATCTTTTTAATTATGGAATTTTATATTAATACAATATTTAAAAATATAAAACTAAATGATCATTATTGTGTTTAAAGAGTTTGATATTTCGTAATTTTAATTTTATTATATATATATATCGTAATTTTAATTTTGTTACAAACAAAAAAGTTACATATTATTTACATTATATTACACAATCAAATTAATTATTAAAATATTAAACTATTATCACAAGGAGAATTGCACAGTTACAAAAATTCAATATTCTTCTGTATTCTTAATGCTCTTATATTCTCAAATGCTCAAAAAATGTCAGTTCCTTGGCAATATATCTAAAATTACAGTGCAACACATATTCGATGTACATCAGCTTTATGAGAATATACACGATGTAATTAGCATATTGCCCGAAGTGACTCGATTTCGGAATACTTTAATTAATGTTGGAGTTAATTCACTCGCTTATATAGTTATTAAGAAGAAACATGACAACAAATCCAACGACTACCGATAGAAATTGTAAAATGCCTGCAAATCTGCGTGAATTTTTGTGCCATCGCATCCTTTCCCTCGGAAGAACTTCACTTACGGTGACGTATAGCAAAGTCCCACCTGCCAGACCTTGCAAAATTGGCAGTATCATCTTGGACCAATCCGTATCCGTCTATGCATATTTAAAATCGATATTAGAATTATAGCGAATTTGGTTAGATATGCGCACTAGTATGCATATTAAAGCTGTTGTCCACTGATTTAATCTGTGTAAAAGTAAAATGCAAATATTTCTAGTTACAAAATACGGAATTTACTTAAAAGCAATAAAGTGTACTGAGGATAGTTTAATCTATTTTTATATTTATATTAACCACATTTTTATGTCAATTTATGTACCAACTGTTTTAATGTGCACCAATGCGCATCCAATCGAATTTGCTATTAGATATATTCTTCCAAATTGATGTTATCCAATGATATTTAAATAAGAACTTATCGAAAAATAAGCTTTTCTCACCTGAAATGTTAACATGCCAATGCCGATTCCAACGACAGATCCAATAGCAAACAGAAAAATCGCAAATATTAATTTAGGAACAGATTTACTAACTCCCGCTAATTCCAGTCCCAAACAGAAACCAACGACAAACTTGTGTGATGCTACCGCTCCAGTTAATAACAGTACCTTAAAAAAAAAATATATATTTTTTATAATATCGCATGCATATACAAAATTCTTCGGAAAATCTGACGATAAAATTGAGATTGTGATATCTCGTAATGCGTCTTACACAAATATTTGCTTCATAAATATATATTGCTTCGTAAATATAATACAGAAAATATATTATAAAAATAATACATATATTCCATCCTCTCTCTCTCTCTCTCTCTCTCTCTCTCTCTCTTTCTCACTCATTAAATTACATATTTAAAAATTATGCAAATTCGATATAAATTTAACATGGAAACAACACTGTCACTACTCTACTATGTTATTATCTAAATCCAATTTATTTTTCTTCTCATTACTATTTATTACACTGAATAGTAATTAGTATCATACCTCAGTGATTTTCGTTTGCAATCCTATTGCAAGTCCTTCGAGAACGGCATGTACAGTGAGAGCGAAAGCAAGACCGGTGAGACCAGTATTGGCATCGGTACATTGTTCGCCATGGTTTCCATGACATAAAAATGTATTTTCTTTGTTTAACAGTCTTGAACGACAGTTACACGCGATGCATCGCGTCGCGCCGTAGCTAGTAAACGTCCGCGCGTTATTAATACTATCATCAAGAGAATTTTGACGGTAATTGAACGGTAATTTCACGTCACCTTCGGACATGTACACCTTGCTGTCTTGCGAGGCGGCATTGTAACCAACACTATAATTTTGATAATTCAAGATAGATGTAAAAATATCTTTACATGGCAGCGTCGAGCGTCAAAGTATGAGCAGTAATATGTTTAATAATTTTACTAAAATTGAATTTAATGTACGAGAAACACTAATAATGGAATCTTGCAGTTTACACTGTATAAATAAATATAAATTTTCAGCATTATATGTTAAAATAGTGTATATCAGAATATAACATAATTTATCATTTTGCGTTAAAAAGCTGTGCAGAAGATTATTGCGCAGGAATCTGGAGATTCAAACTTCTGCGCAATAATTTTCTGCCCAAACGCTCGACGCATGTAATGGTATCTTAATTCGATCAAAGGGAAACAAAACCGAGATCACACAAAGGTACAACAGGTCACAGAAAGGCCTTACACACAATAGAAGGAATAAGGAATTAGGAATAAAGAATAAACCATTCAATCTATCAGAAACCGTATATTTCAATATATCTTTCTGATATGTATAATTTCTGATAGGTTAAAATCATTCAGTCTTTATTCCTTATTCCTTCTATTGTGCGCAGGGCCAAAGATTGCAACACTTTTTCTTTGATGTTTCGAAAACGCAGCTTGCTCTCCAAATGATTGGTTCTTACTCAGGGATCTATAAATAAGAATCAATCACTCAATGAGCAAGCCTGCATTCCGAAACCCATCGAAAAAAAAAGTGTTGCAACCTTTCTGTGATTGCCTATACATGCGTAAAAAATACGAAAAAAGTGCTAAGAGGCGTTAAACAACGTTTAATTCCTAATGCTGATTCTACAATAGTCCATATTCATAGTCAAAGCTCAAGGCAGCACTTATGACTCCTGAAAAATTCCTTAAGGAAGAACTTTTCAAAGATCGTCTTATTTCGTGACTATGAATTGTGATTTTAAAACGATCTTGATTGAATAAAACAACGCGGTAACCAATGAATACATTAAGAGCTATAAGCTTATTGGCTATCGCATCACATTTTGCTGCGCGGCAAGTGTTTCCAGTGTGCAGGAGCCATTAAAATCGTCTTGATCAAGATTGTCTATTCAATTAAGATCTTGAAATAACAATTCGTAACAATTCATAATCACGAAATAAGACGATCTCCGAAAAGTTCTTCCTTAAGGAATTTTTGTTTGATTTAAGGTTGTCTTGA
>Ga0157364_1007995_pt1 | contig 10944 bp, 7 predicted proteins | sample AttsexASBM2_FD_111476 | JGI IMG/M metagenome (GOLD analysis project Ga0157364, IMG submission 111476) | Fungus gardens microbial communities from leaf cutter ant in Ribeirão Preto, State of São Paulo, Brazil - Atta sexdens ASBM2 | ecosystem: Host-associated > Fungi > Mycelium > Unclassified ... | reverse complement strand
TAATCATTTTTGATAATTCGCGATTGTATACCATATTCTTAACATTAAAAACTTTGAAAAGTCATTTTTCGGAAATCTTCATTGAACGATTTTATTCTCGACTAATTCATTGTACAATTTTCTCAATTTTTGCCGATAATTTTGAGTCAAATAAAATTATCTAACAATTAGATCAGATAGGATCAGATGTTATCGACAGAGATGATATAGATAAACACTCGAAAGCGTAGGAATCTCGCAGTTATATTTATGCAGAATGACTAAGGCATCGTGCCATCGAAGTCATCGTCCATTCACAGAACGCAAAATATTCTGGCGAATGTACTCGAATTGCTACAAGAGCTTTATCATGCAATGTTTCCATTCTGATGATTATAGAAAAGTGCATTATCTCAATCTCACCAATTCACATTAACAGTAATGAAATTACTGTTAATGTGAATTGACACATTAACGTAATACAATATTGCATATTGAATTATATCTGTTTCTATGTAGATCAATTTTAATCTCAGGTAAATTTTTTTTTTCATTCTTTTTTAATCCTTAGAAATAGGAAAAATGAAGAATTAATTACACCAAAATTAAAATTAAACTACATTGATAGAAACGAGCATTCTACAACAACATAATTTTCTAAAATTATAAATATGTTAAATTTTTGCAAAACGTCTATAATATCTCGTTAATACAAATTTTTTCGACGTTTAAAGATTTTTTTTAATAATACGTTATACTTATCGATTTTACTGACATTGGCCTGTCGCCAATCACGCAGAGATATGATTGCTCGAGATATTATTGCGCAGAACGTTTAGAAATGCTTAATCTTCATTAGCGTCGTCATAATTCAGCGTTGTTAAATTTATTTTGGAACTGTGCAAATCCAAATTTGCTCTCAATATAACTGCATGAACGGATTGCTTTTGTCTCGTCTACCGTATTTAAACAGTCACAAAACGCGCACATGCTGCAGGAATTTGAATGACTGTTCTGTTAAATGTGCTGACAATGCAACAACAAAGGAAAGTATCAAATCATTTATTATAAATATTTAGTTTAGTAATATTTGAATAGTCAATGTTATGGTAATTTATCATTTTGTATTTTTAGTCAGAACATAATAATTTTTGTGACATTTATCTATATTCGTTACAATTAGTACAGCTTATTTTAATATATTAATTCATAATTCAGATTTTGTAGAGTTGAACTTTTTATAATACTTTCATTAAAGTTTTTCGTTAATGTTTATCATTTTAAACTAATATATAAACTAATCTACTATAACTATAAAACTAATCTGTATTAACTTTTTAAAAATTTATATATATTTCTTAAATTATCATTGTTTACAGCATACAATATTAAAGAGATTGACAGTATTTTAATGGCATCGTTGATGACGGCAATCGTTATCTTATAACACAGGAAGCTGATGATCACGTGTTCTTGATGAGTCAAAATTTAATATTGCAGCCTTCATTATTTTATTCTGAGTCAGTTACTTTAAACTTTATTATGAGACCGGTAAACAGGGTAAAATATTATACATCGAAGAGCTAATTTATCGCTTTCAGCGATAAAATTAATAGATGCGGAACGTATTTCTAGTCGTCACGTTATCAAATGATTTTCAAGGTGGAAACCTAAATGAATATCATTGTCCCAATCTCGACGCGCTTTACCTTTGAAGTTTTGTATCTGAATCGATGCTCGGACTGCTTCGAGCACGCGGATCTGCATGATTTCGACGTGGCCGAATCGAAAGCTTGTGTTTGGCAGCCGAATTGTCCAAGATATCGCCAACTTCGACCTCTAGATCGGGATCGATTCTCACTTTCCTACAACAACGCGAAGCATCCGCTACAGGATCTCGTCCATTTGTGCGACGAGGAGTTTATAGAAAAGAGATTTGTATCTCTTGATATTATGTTATGTATCTGTCACATATTTGTTGTATTATATGTATATATATATATATATATATATATATATATATATATAATATTTTTATATAGAACTAGTTATCTATTTGTTATCGGAATTAACCGCATAACAATGAGTCTTTAACGTGCAAAACGATTAAAGCGGATGTTTCACAAGCATTGTGGTAGGACGAGGGTGCCATTTGCGGATTATATTTCACAACATGCCGTTTCATCTTGTTAATTTTGCGGATGTAGTTGAAAGCCATGTGCTGTGCTAATTTTATGACGTGTAATAGCAAGACGTAGATTTCACAGTATGGTTTTTCCACCGTTATATTACTTCAGAAGTCTCATGGAATTTAATAGCAATTTCAAGATTTTTATATTTGACATATTCGAGGATTATTCTGTTGTAGCGAGCGCATAAACACCAATTTTCTTGCATAACCAAGATCACTATCGCAAGATTTTTATGTGACTATAAATTTCGCGCGTATTTTCCATCTGTCGAAGTATTTACAAATTTCGCATCATATGTCAGACGAGTCAAGCCGAACGCCAATAAAACCACCGTACAGTATAAAAATAGAACACCGCGGGCGGGTGTGCAAGCAGAAACCCAAGCGTGTCTTACATTCGCGGGGCAATGATCCTCGTCTTATGGTTCGATATCCGGATTAGCTTGGACGAAGCTGCCCGGTTTTCTTACGATCACAGGAGAAGCCACGGGTTCAGCGATGAACGTGAAAAATATATAATTGCGGCCGCGGTTAATACGCGTACAAACAGTAGCTGCCTTCAAAATCCGATATTATCTGCGCTCGCTCTCGCGAGAAAACCAGTGTCAACGTTAATAGACGAGATGCACCTGTTGGCCATAAATGCGTCCATCCAATTTGATCCCTCGGTTATCACTTCCGCATGTACGCCGAGATCTCAGGTATCGATGATAAACAACCTGGACAATCGTTATCGCAAGCATGTCGACGCGCGCAGTGTGAGACGCGCGTGCGAACGATGAGTCGCGCAGACTATCTTTAGATCGAGTGGTGAATTTTATCTATCACGAAACGGTTGCCACCCACGTATACGCGCACGATACGAAAAGCAGCGCGATGACAAAATCCATCGAGAAGCAATCTCTCTTTTCTCTTAAATTGTATCCTTGAACTAAAAATTACTTACTTTGCCGAATCGTCATGATTGACGGCCTCGACGATGTCGCCAACATTCACGGTGAATCCATCGGTGTCCGCTATGTAGTCCTTCACAATGACATAATTTTCCGAAGATCCCTGTAACAAAAATACGATGACACAAATAGAATAAAAAATTGTATCGGACTTTTTTTTCAAGTGCACCTTGAAATAAAAATAGGAATGATGCATCTTTTTTTTAAATTATAAAACACAATTGAATTATAAAACTGTGGTTTTAATTGAAAAATAGAAACAGGTTTTGGAATCATTCAGCATTGAAAGAAATTAACAAGAGATGAAAATCTTAAAAATTATATCACGCGCGAAACTAGACCTAACGTGAATCACTTTTTCTTGATTAAATAATTTATAGTTAACGTGAAATATAAAATATTAAATATATTGGCTCTTCGATAGAAAATATTCATCACATATTTCGGTCTCCATCTTCCTAATATTATACTTTACCCGCTCAAAGCTCCGAGCACCGTTCAATCTCTTCAGACTTGGCGTGTTCTCTCTGCTAACTGAATAAAAAGCAGCCGATTGTTCAGATTTTGATAGAGTTGCAGTGCCATTACTTTCTTGCTTATTGGAATTACCATTGGCAGAGCCATCCAGACTGCTCGCAATCGATGTTGTACCGGTAAAGGTGGTGGACATCATCTCGCCGATTTCAATATCCACTTCCTTTGCTACCGGGCAACAATACATGGAGAATCGATGAGCGGCTGGATTCAGCCTGAGCGCCGAAAATACGTGCAACGGTTCGAAATGATGTATACCATCTTCATCAAGGACAGTGTAGGCGACTTCACCGGTTAACACCGACCTGGAAGCCTCTCTAGGTACGACTGCTTGCATACCCTGTTTCAAAATCATGAAAATAGCCGAACGCTTATGACTTCTTCTCAATAAGAATTCTTCCATCGCCAGGCTGTTGTCAGCGCGTAGCAACGCAGTTGGAACATCGGCTGAAGACATCAAAGGAGTCTCTTCAGGTACTATCATCAGTGCGGCACTCTCTCTTACGAGAGTTCGTAATCGCGGATCCGTTTTAGCCAATTCAGGATCGCTGCATAGCTGTCCGAGAGCATTCATAAAAGGTGGCCGTTCTTCTGCGAGTTTCCTCATGATTGCCAACCTCTTCAATACGTTCATGGTCACCCGATCATTTGCCAGAGCCTGGGTAGATTTCTCGTCGTTGATCACTGACAGCAAGCTGTTCGCCGTGTCAGGCATCCCTAGAGCTCGTGCTAAACCTACAGCTTGAAGCAGCATTTCGCGAACGTCTGGTCCCTCGGCATTCAATAGCTCTGTTACGCAAATTTTGCTTGATTCTCGAACCGCCTGGACGATCGCCTTTTGAACCGTCTCCGCAGCTTCCTTCTCAGTCACCACATCCGCTACGTGTCGCGACATATTTTTCAGAACAAGTGATACTAGCTCTGGATCGTTCTTCGAAACGGTTCGAAAGGCCGGTCCAATTAAATCCGTATTGTGTTCCTCTTTGAGAATCAGCGATAGCTTGTCGAGTATAACATCTCTCCGCAATGGCTGGCGTGGACTCACGGTCGATTTGAGAATGTTCACTTTGTTTTTCTTGGTGTTCAACAATTCTGACAGTATACTTTGACAAAGAGCACTGCGATTTTGTGAAATTAAGAGAATTTTTAAAATTTCATCTACCGATTGATCGATGTCTTGATCGTTTTGACGCAATAGAATGTTAAAGGATTCACTAATGGAAGAATAGACAAAGTCTTGAAAATTGCTATTATCTAATGATATTATTTGTTGATCATCTGATATTATCAGGGCAGTTGCTGCAATTGCTGCTCTTATTATATCCTGCAGTGACTCGACATTATTCTCATTTTTTGTTCTTATTTCTTCAGTTTCAATAACAGACGATCGATTACCGTTTGTTAACATTATTGTATTTTCAGAGTCTGAATTTCGTTGTTGCTGCAAAACAATATTTTTTGCTAATTGCGCAATTGTCGACATGACTTGCGCCAACTTCACCGCCGTACCACCTTGCAAACCTAATTTTGTCGCCACGGCGAGAGCCTGTTCTAAAGCCATCGCCTTCGGATCTACATCCACGTCCACCGTCGGTAGATTTGTCGCAACTTTTCGTCCCACGGATAATCCCGCCTCAGATAGTTCGTGTAACATCTTAGAATCTATGCTGGTCTCACCGCGATGGCGAAAACGTGGATTGTAATGTAGATGTTGTGGGCGCAGCAGTCGCAGCTCCTCGGGAGTAACCTCGAATCCCTGTACAGAAAACTCTAGCTCACCCTCAGGCGTATCAATGAGATCAGGGGCGACAAAACAAGGCCCTTCTTCCGTCTGCACAATTTGACCCGGTATAAAGGTCACACCCATTTCGCCTGCCTCCACCACGCGACCAGGTACAAATCTGGGTCCATCCGGCGTGTCCACCACTTGTCCCGGTACGAATCTAGATCCCTCTTCCTCGGTGTAGATTACCTGACCGGGAATGAACGTCGGCCCTACTTTGGTATCAACGATTTGACCTGGCACGAAACGTGGTCCATCGGGCGTATCTACCGTTTGACCAGGCACGAACTTGGGACCGGTTCGGGTCTCCACTATCTGACCGGGCACGAATTTCGGTCCACTGCTAGTATCGATTACTTGACCAGGCACGAATTCCTCACCCTTCTCTGTTGTAACTATCTGACCTGGTAAAAAACCATCCTCTGTCATGACACCCGGTACAAAACGTGGCCCATCCTTGTCACCTGTAACTAATTGTCCGGGGACGATTTTCCTGCCTTCCGGCAAATTTCTCGCGTTCTCTGGGAAGAACTCGATACCTTTCTCTGTCTGCACCATGTGACCGAAGACTTCACGCTGCTGCAAAGTTAACACTGCACTCGCAGTCTTCGAATTTACGGGTATACCGATAGGACCGGCGTCTTGGAAAATTACTTCATCGAACTTTCTCGCTGCGATAAATTCGAAGTCTTTCTCGGTGATAATGGTTCGTCCTGGACAGAATACCACACCTTCCGGAGTTTTTAACACTTGTCCTTCAACAAATTTCTGACCTTTTGGGGTATCCAACGTCATCCCCGACACAAATGTTGAGATATTCTCCGTTTCTCTAGCAATACCAGGAACAAAATGTTTCTCGCCTGATTTCGTAGTCACGTATTGACCTGGAACAAATTGTGAACCTTCGACTGTTAGTAATGTCTGTCCAGGAACAAACTTGGGTCCGCTATTCAGTGATTCAACGCATTGACCAGGTACAAATTCATGTCTGCCATTGATCTGTACATTCTGTCCCGGCACAAAGACTGGCTCGCCACGATAATCCGTAACTGTCTGGCCCGCCATAAAACGTACTCCATCCGGAGTAATGACGGTTTGACCAGTGACGAAGGTACCATTTGCTACTTGACCAGCTACAAATTTTAGACCCTCCTCCGTCAGAACGGTCTGACCTTCAACAAACTTGCTTCCCTCGCTTGTGTGGAATGTCTGTCCTTGCACGAAATGCTCACCTCGCTCTGTCGTTAAGGTCTGTCCAGCGACAAACACTGACGTCTTTGCTCCCTCCGACTCATTCACAGTCACGATCTGTCCAGGGACCAAAAGAGGACCATCAGGCGTATTAAGAGTTAATCCTGGAATGAAAGTGGGACCTTGAGGCGTCTGCAAGGTTTGACCAGGCACAAAAATAGTACCGGAAGATGTATGCACCGTTTGACCAGTGACAAATCTTTCCGCCGATTTGATGTCCAGCTTGAGACCTTTAACATTATGCATCGTGAGCTTTTTGCCAGTGGATAGATTTCGCACTAGTTCGGGTATTTCCTCTATCTTAGGCAAACATTGTAACGTCTGTTCTCCAGCTTGTAAAAATTTCTCCGTCACATTCGCGCTCCCTTCAAGATCATCCTGTAGAATATTTTGAATCGCATTCTGCAATGTAATGTCCGGCTTTGCAATTAAAGGTGTTAGCGGTTTTACGATTGCGATCGCTTCAAAACCACCTACAAACTCAGGTATAGGACTGGTGTATAAGATTGGTTCTTGATCTATGATTTGTGGCTCAGCCATTATAGGTATTGGTATTTTTCCGATTATTGGCACACCAATTGGTTTTTTCGAGTCATTCTGCAATGAATTCCAGTCTAATATGTTGGAAACGGGTTTTGTTGCGTCCTTGAAGGCACTCGACATATTCACGACATCAAAAGACATCAGTTTCGCTTGTTCTATATTTACGTGCTTCCAGTTTTCTGCCATTTCGTCCTTGATCTCTTCTTTGATGCTTCGTAATTTAAGCTGCTTAGTACGTTGGAGCTCTTCCTCATCGGCTGCTCTCTCTTTCTCTTCAAAAAATTTCTTTGCATAATTTAGTATAGTTTGTTTCTTTCTTTTTCGTTTTCTAGCTTCCATTTCCAACTTTTCTCGTTCCTTCAGCACCTCTTCTCGTGGTCCCATGCCGTCATAAAGATTTTCAAAATCCACTAAATTCTTAAAATCCACAGACACATTTTTGCCTTGCTTCAATCTTAACAAAACGGTATCACAATCTCTCGAGAGCATTACATCTTTGACGTCTCCGTCTCTAACGGCGGCTTCCAACTTCGCTGGAAATACAAGGCTGCATCTTCGTTCTTCCACTGTGTACACAAACTTCTCTGCTTCTTCAATTGGGGTTTGCTTCGTGTTTAGAAGCTCTCTCAGTGCACGTTGTTGCTCACCCTCACCCTCCAAAATCGGAAAGACGTAGCGATAGTTCTTGAGCATCACGTGTCTCTTCTTTTCGCCGACAATCAAACCGGCAGTGTAATGATGCGCGCCGAGACCCGACGCGTTCGTAATCTTACATTTTGATTTATCATGAGGCTGCGCGCCCAACAGCACCGGAATGTAATGATGAGTTGGCAAGCCGTAGGATTTGCCAGTGATGCGGCAGAATCGCTTCGCGTCCGCTGGACTTATAGGTGGTAAAAGCGGAAAGTAGTTTGGTCTAGGGAGACCCCGACTTTTACCTGTAATCCTGCAGAAGGACATTGTCTCCTCCTGAGATAATTATTTGATATTTAGTGAAAACATTAATAATACTTTATAATTTTTCTAACGATTACACATATTATCACGTTGATTTCGAGATATAATTATAAAAATAGATAATAGAGTATTCTTGATTTTAGATTATTCTTCTCTTAATCACGTCCTTCTTGATGACTTAAGATTATTAGTACTCTGATTGATGACTTGAGATTACAGATATACTCTGCGATTAGAATGAAAGATTATATGTAAAGCTTTCGAGATTTCGAGTGATTCGTCTTGAACTTGAATTCGCGACGAATTCACAAATTGTGCGAATCAAATTGATCTTAAGAGCGCGCTATAGCTCACGTTTTAACCGGTCGATTTATATATCGATTCTTTCTTCAGAAATTAATGTCCAATCACATTTACGCCCACACGTCAATGAAATCGTTTTACCGATGATGTAGATAAATGGACATCAGCTCGAAACTTGGCATCCACACGATGGCAATCGCAACTTTGCGCCCTCGATCATTTTTACGCATCTCACCTCCGCCGCAATATCTGTTGAATTTCGTTTTTCAATTCATCTACACGTGTCTAGATTCTGAGTACAACTTCTTGCATACTTCCTTCCTCTTTTTGAAAATAAAATATAATTTAGATCAAAGCGTATCATTTATCGATTCTTCTCAATATAACTCTTTATAATTGATTCAAAGTTGAAAATTTTAACATCCATTTAAAATTTTTGTTTAACAAAAAATTTGTCTCATTACTTGAGCTAACATTTGCTCAATATTATTTATTCTCTCTTTTCTTAGAACGAGCATTTAACCATTTGACATTTTACTTTTGATTGCTTAATACCTCGCACGCGTCACCTGTAAACTGACATAATATTGAGCGTTTCACGGTTTATTTTTCATGTTTATAATTCTAAAAAAAAAACATTTCTGTACATTATTTCATGTCATGTCATTTCATGAATCGCAATCTTAATTTCTTTATTAGTCCATTTATTAATTTCACATATATGCACTTTTATGCAGATAATTTAATAATAATTCTTTAAAAGAAATTTAGGAACTACAAATTTAAAAATAAAGCTATTAATAATCATTAATTTTTAATATTCACAGAAATTTTTTGAATTTCTTAATAATATTTAATCTTGTAAAGCAAAATTTCTTTCCAAATTTTCCTCTAAACACTGATTGTTGAAGTAATTTTATTCTATCCTGTTTCCTTGTTAGAAATAACAAATTATATAATTATTTTGCTTCTTATCATTTCTTTCTACATGAAAATATTCATTCTCGTCTATTATACATATTTGATGTCATTCGTTTCTCGTTCCAGTGTAATCGAATGAACGCGTTCTTCATTATTTTTATACTACAATTTTTGTTGTGAGTAGCCCATAGATTCTTGTTCATGCCGATCACTAAGCAAAACATCCTCACTCTTATTATACCGATCACATCATTCGGCTTTTCACGAGATGCGATCCTTCCGAAAGATGTATATTGGCGATACGCGGCGAAAGCGAGACTACTCTCTGCGTACGAAGTGGCTAAGAGCCGTTTGCACAGCGAGTCTCTCTCTCAGCTCCCACGACCAGAAATAGCCTACCCTTCTTACACTTCTCCAATACATCTTTAGAACGGAGTACACGGACCCGGATCTCCGTGAAGTCATGCATAGCCGATACCGGATTTTCGGCGCACGGGAGTTTGCACGTGGAAGTTTCTCGCGTTTTGAAAGCCACTGATTTGGTAACCACAGATTCGGTTCTGAAACTGCATGACAATTTAAATAGAATATATTTTATTAGAATTACGATTGAAATTAATAATCTGATGTTTATATAATTATATTGTACTATTGATTACTCAAAGAATATTTGTATTTTTCTCATGTAAATTAGAATTTCCTATGTTTTCATTATGAATTTTAATAGTGTAAATTTTAATAATTGCTTGATAATTTTCTTGATAATAATGAGTGGAGTTCCGTTTTAAGCAATTAAATATTGCGCAAGTCCCGGCAATAAATAGCAAATATTAGTTTAAAAAGAGTAAGAGACGCTTTGCTCTGAATGGTTAACTTCATAAACAAATGCGCAGATGCTTTGTTGGCAATGTCAAGCGGAATAGGTGTGAGAAATAAAGCTTTACAATGAAAAACGATGAGAATGAGCGATGTCATTTAAACTTAAATATCTATTTGGTGCCAGTCCACTGGCAGACGAAGGAAAAATCACCCGCGAGCATTCAAAACATACTTGCATATTTTTATGGTCGAACGAGCAGTTTTCTTAGCGTGACTTAATGGACGAACCGAAGTCACTTTAACGTTTTGTTCCGCGGTCGTTCGCAGTGATTTACGACAACTGTTAGCTTTCTCAGGGAAGAAGTCGAGCGAACCATGATAAACGATGCAAGGTCTATATTGATTTATAATTATGAAAACATTCTAATTTATATATTATTTTATTATAATGAACAAGCGCATAAATCATCAGTGAAACGTTAAATTTAATTCGAAAGAAATAAAATGATTTATCTGCATAAAATTTAAATACAACAGTTGTTATTATAACTTCTGACAATATTAAAACAAGAAATTGATTACAGGTTATTAAGTGTCGATTGCAGAATTTGACGAAGTATTTAGTTGATTACATTAATCACGTAAATTAATTCTTCTATATTCTCAATCGCTTTTTTTCAAAATCCGGAAGATTCCTTTGGATGACGAGG
>Ga0157364_1007994_pt1 | contig 10947 bp, 6 predicted proteins | sample AttsexASBM2_FD_111476 | JGI IMG/M metagenome (GOLD analysis project Ga0157364, IMG submission 111476) | Fungus gardens microbial communities from leaf cutter ant in Ribeirão Preto, State of São Paulo, Brazil - Atta sexdens ASBM2 | ecosystem: Host-associated > Fungi > Mycelium > Unclassified ... | reverse complement strand
TTTAAATATCTTAGAAAAATAATAAGATATAAGACTAAGGGTGTATATTCGTAATCTGTTCATATTTTAAGACCATCTTAAATAATTTCTTAAGATGCTAATACAGCCCTTTGATTAGTTTATGCAGTTATGCCTTATGCTATAAGCCTTAGTTCCGGATCTACAATAGATATTTTAAGTCGTAAGAAATTGACCAATTACAGTCAAATGTTTTTCTCGCATTCGATTGTAATTGGTCAATTTCTTATAGCTTAAGACTTATTAAAAAATAATCACTGATCTTGTATCTTCTCTATGTGCTGGCTGTTTTTTTAAAGTTATATAACTTATATAACTTATATAGTTATATCGTTATATGTTATATACTTATATCACATATGAATAAAAAAATTTAATTTACTTAATAATCTATATCGTAGTTATTTAATCTCATTTTAAGAAAAATTAGGATACTATGATCTAAAAAATAATTTTTTTCAAAATTAACTTTTTTTTTAACTTATGTTAATTCAATATTGACTTAAATTACATTAAATTAATTTTTTATTCCTTCAACTTTTAACTTAATTTTATTAATTTTGTAAAACCATCAACTTTAACTTTATTCAGTTAAAAAAAACATTAACTTATCCAATCCTGTTAATTTGACTAAAACAATGGAGTTAAACAATTTAACTCAAGAAAGTGTAAATATAATTCAAATTTATTATTCACTAAATGCATACGTTAATATTTACGATATTTACTTTGAAATTAACTATAGAAATGGATTGATTTATATTTTGATACATGAAAGTTAAAAATAACAAAATGTTAATTAATTAAGGGGAGTAAACCTATTTTTAAGCTATTTCAAAGCTGACCTTAGTGCTTAAATATTTCAGTTTATATACATATCCATAAATCTGTAAAAATTCCGCCGAAAATATTATTTAATCTAAGAAATTAGATTACCATTGTTTCTTTGATGTTTAACAATGTAGTTATTATTATACAATTTACAGTGTGATATATCTTTCCTATGTCTCTTTTATTTTTGACGATGAAACTCTCAACATTCCGGAGTTGTATATTTCGCGATAATCAGAACCGTTTGAATTATCCTATTTGGTCGATTGCCTGAGAAACGATATTCGTATATAGATAGGAGAATTGTAAAGATTATGCCACGATCAGTTGATATCTCTCGACACGTGACTCGGACGCGAGGTCCTATAATCGACGTTCAGAGATTCGCGGTTAAATCGGCAGTAAAACTAAAGACTGGAAATCCAATTTGTCCGAGCTACAGTGTTTCGCATAGAAGCTCTTATGTTAACTGCGGAATAGAGTTAGGAGGGGCGACGCGGTGAAAACGATCTTCCTTCGCACAATCATGACTTGTCCGAGTAAGATAAAAGGCTTGACAGATATCTCGAGAGATACCGTCTGCCTCCGATAACGTGTCAAAATAATTGTCATGTAAACCCGTCGACTGTCGTAAGACACGATTTGACGTCAATCGCCGTGCGTCTGTTTGTAAAGCCAGCGGCGTTCGCGACAGGACGCCACGTAATGGTACTCGATGCCGGGAATCGAAAACACCTATAATTTCGGTGAGCTCTCGGATTCCCGCAGTCACGATGCCCCGTGTGGCCGACATGCGAAAGCGATCCCCGGTGGTTTTCCTGCGACAATAGAAACGCAACGCTCACCGAGCGTATTTCTACCTGCCATCCCGTAATCGAAAATGTATCGTTTTTGTTTTCCGATGGCTATCTTTCTACAATGTCGACATCGATATTAATAACAATTTATAAATATACCGATAAATATCAACGATCATAAATTAACATTTATGAAATCTGATATTCTCTCGTAAAAAGAAATGCATGGACTTGATATTATTTAGAAAAAAACTGCAATTAATTTTTTACATCCAGTGATTCCTAAATAAATGCAAAAAAATTGAAGGAAATATTCCTTGATTTATTTTTAAAAAAGTATATAACATGTGTCCTAAACTACGTTTTCAAAATACAGAGTGTCGAAATTGAAAGGAAACATATTAAAATTTCAAAAATCTGGAAAACTTAAATATATTTTGTTCAAATTCGTACACATTATACTGAAAAAAAATCGAAATATTCGGAAACAAATGTTACTCGCAACATTTTCTTCGATATTTATTGATTATAAAAAAATTTGACTGTGATGACGAAATATACATTTCTGTGAAATATAATCTCGTTTTTCTTATTAATTGTAAAAAATAAAATAAATTTATTTGGTAGGAATAAAATTTTATTTCGTCATATTTAAATAAGGATTTATTTCAGTGAAATAAACATTATATCCCGCAAATAAATTTTGAAGTATTTTTTCACGACAATCATTTTTCAGTACCAAAATATTTTTACATCAGAAGTGTGCGTGTGAGTAATTTATATTTTGAAAATGGAGCAGTTTAGAACATATGTTCATACACTGAGAAAAATAGTCTGGTTGAATTAAATAGTAATTCTGATAGAAAATGAATGAATCAGAATTTTCTAGTTAAATCTGCTAGAATTCTAGTTGAGATAGCTAGAATTCTGATTTGATATAATTATTCTAACAAAAATGAGAATTCCGGTTATCTCAACTAGAATTCTAAATTTAACCAGAAAATTTTGATTCATCTGATTTTCAATCAGAAATTTTTTTCAGTGTAAAATACATGTTCACCTTCTTTTCCTAAAATAAATAAAAAAAAGCTATCATCTTAATTTTTTATACTTACTCAAGAATCACCCTGTATATTTAGACTCTCGGTTGAAGTAAGTTTCCATTTTTTTATCGAGCGCTAATCTTTGAAAATACTTTTTTCACTCAAGCCGTTGAATAAATGTCTCGTAATGAGTTCGATATTACATCACATAAAAGCGATGTTGGATCGATCTCTTTTCAAGATTGACGTTAGATTGACGTTCGCATTTGCGGACTGCGGAGAAAAAAATCAAAGAGGAAGAAAGAGAAAGAATGAGAGAAGAAAAGAAAGAGAGAGAGGGGGGAGAGGGGAGGGGGGAGATCTTGCTTCGAAAATGAATCAGCGTTATCTTTTACGGGAAATGCAAACGAACCGCTTATCATGGTTCGCGTGCGGCAATCCTACATGCGAACGGATTCTTTCCATGGGACGAACGCGAAGATATTGGGAACTACTTCGTAATAATCGTCGGCAGAGAAATTGCTGTGCGCTGCATGAATGCACATATCCGTTGTATTCATAATAGCAGAGTTTGCAGGAATAAAGAATCACAAAGGGAGAATACGAGACCGCCTGTTCATCTCTCTTCCACTTTTTCACTCTAATAATTCAAGAAAATAAAAAGAATCTCGCGCAATCTAGAAGAAAATACAGTTAACGCAAGTGCAGATAAAGTAAAAATTTAGATAACGCTTTTGTGATAATTCACTATCTTATCACAAATTATACAATACAATGAAGCCTATAATACATCATGGAGCAACTGCAGTTTAATTTTGTAAATGCGCTTCTTTCGTAAAATAACAATTCGATGTTTACCGAAGAGTTTAATGTGTTTTCGCCTCCGACAGAATCTGTTATTATATCTGATCTTGAAGAATCTCATCGTCCGTCGTTTCTGAAAGACGATGGAGACGGTCCACAGCAGTGACGTGACCCTGACCGCCAACGCACACGATTCATCATGGAAAAATAATTGCGTGGAATTATTGCCTCGAGTGGAATTGCATCGCGTGTCAGAGGCAACGAAATTATGCAACGACAGGAGACGAGAGAGGCGATACATCGCAGTACTTGAAATGCATCGCGCCGATCTTTGGCATGCGCGATTCTTCTCTCCGAGGTTTTCGCGGATATATTTCCGATTGGCATTCGCGACTCGCCTGAGAAACGCGTCACGATTTTCAATTCAATCAGATGCGACAACCGATGGCGTAAGCAACGCGAGAGATGACGAAGAATTACAAGAATATCGGACTGATGACTATACACGGTGTTAATAATCGCGAGAAAATACGCGTTGGCGGACGGGTTTCGCGATTTCAACGGAAATCAGTGTCGGAGTGATTTCTTTCGAGACCCGTGATAAATTTTCAGACCCAATCATGTTGATGATAATAATAAATAGTACTAAATAATAGTAATAAATGTTAATAATAGTAATAAATGCCAATAATAAATAAATAATTACTGATGTATTGAGAGAAGTGTTTGGTATTTGTGACTATAATTTAATGGTAAAATAATTATCATTAGGAGCTCCATTTTTACTATTTTACTATTTTAGTAAAAATTATTAAAATACACTGAAAGAAAAGTCCGATGATAACTTAATTAATCAAATATTGAATAAAATAATTTCAATTAAATGTCAATCAATAACCAAACATATAATTTAGTTTTCTAAATTTTAATAATTATTATCGATTGGTTGATTTGTCAACCAATTATATATATCATCATTATATATCATCATTATATATCATCATATTTGATAATACTTGCTAAATACTAAAAGAAAGTAAAGGTATTTTTATTTATATTAGCCGAACATTTGATTGAAATTATTTCACTCAACATTTGATTGATTAGGTATCATATTTTTTTTAATAGGCAACTGTTAATTATGATTATTTCATCATGCAATTATAGTCACAAATATCAAACACTGTTCTCTCATTGTCAGTGTAGATGTCTAAGATGCAGGGCCGTATTCATTCATGGCGCGAATATCCGTGAAACGTCGAAAATCCGTGCGTCAAATAGCGATATTTAATGAAGTACGGCGTTCAACAAAGCGCGTCGCGGTTTTTTAAAAAGCAACGATGCAGTGTTAACGATGTAAGTATGTAACCGATATTGAATCGATTGACCCGAATCCCGACGGTCGAAAGAGGATAAATAATAGTCGCGACCTGATTCTACGATAATTCCTCGCCTTTCGAGAGCGGCGGCGGCGGCGGCGGCATCCGCGGCCCTTGTTTCTCATCGACGGAACACCTTATTGCGCGAAGCGACCATATCGATTAATCCTTTAAAAGGTCATGTCAATATAACGGTAGAAAATGCAATATGTATTGACACGACACGGCTCGTGGCTTGACAAAGAACGTGCGGAATATACACCTCGAACTCATTATATTCCAACAACGACAGTATTCGCGCGCGAATAAAAGTCTATCCTGATCGTTTTAATCATCAGCTCAGTAATCGCAAAAATTGCGAGGTGTACGCGTAGAAATTTGATTTATACAATCGGGCAAATATATATGAGTACTGAGGTATTCTACGCTCTGCTGCACCGATACAGTGTTTTAATCCCGATAATACAAAGCCCGCTCAAATTTCACAAAAAAGTCATTGACGCGAAATTCGACCACAAATTAACCGTAAAATAACTTTGACCGAGTCGAGATAAATTTAACTCAAATTTTTAAAAAAGGCATGAATAGCATACTCTAAAAAAATATGGATGTAAATTTAAACTAACTATGGGTGTCAAGTATCATTCTCACTGTGTTGATGTAAACATCAACTTCAGAACGGATTTTAAATCAAGATGTTAAATCTACACCATGTTGATATTTATATCAACATCAACACAATGAGAATTATTACATAAACGCCATATGATGTTAAATTCACGTCTATATTCTTAGAGTGCACGCGCGTCCAAAATCAGTACACAAGGCGTCTTAAAACGTTTTTAATATTTTAACGTATAAGAAGAAATTGTTCATTTTAAATTAAGTTACTTCATCCTTTCTTTCGATGAAGAAACATATTATACTTGATTTAAATACATACATTCTTCAACAAAAGAAATAAAGACAATTAAATTAATTTAATGAATAATTTTTTTAATTTAAATGAATAATTTTTTTCAGTGTGTATTAATTATCTGGCAAAATTTGGATCAAAGTTATACCGTTTTACAATACTAAGAAAATTTCGCTACGGCAAAGGTCAGATCCCTTCGGAGCATTAATGAGAAAATGTAATGTGTCGAGCAAAAATATTTGCGCGAAAGAAAGTCGTTCATATCCTGATGGCGGTTTTCCAATTCGGTTTTCTAATTCTATCCCATACATATCAAAGTCAACGGTTTTTACTCGCAAGCGAGGCCTGCGAGGCACGCAATAACAAAATAATATTTGTGTACATAGAAAACAATGCAATTTAGCCTTGAGCACTAGAGCGCGGAGGCTTCTCATCTCTCGCATATGAGGACTATACATCACCGGTGATGTCAAAAGCATATCTTCGCGCTATATGCCCCGACCGTAGCGTCGATGCGGCTAAATTTACCGAAACATTCGCAGATCGTAGACGCGAAGCGATGGGGATGTCAGAGAAATAGCTCTGAATAAAAAAAGGACGGGAGAAAAAAACCTCGCACGACGAAAGAGACGCTGTTTAACACAAGAGAAAAATCAAACGCTTCACCCAAGATATTTCTCGGGCGGAGCGGAAGATTACACTGCTTATTTGCTACAATGATACAACTTAAAGAACAATGTTTTCCAGAAAATAAGTTCGAATGTTTAAAATTTTTTTAATTTTACAATATTAATTTAAAAATACAATTTGATGTTCTATTAACTAATTATGAAGTAATAAAAATATGTTTTTTAAATATGTTTTGTTTAGTTTCCATTCTTTTTTGTGAAAAATTAAAAAAATGATAATTCTCAAGTTGTGGCAAATGGACGATATCTCAAAGATAAACGAAGCGAAGTTAAATGTCTTATTTATCATTTTAGTGTTTATAAAATAATCAATAGTATTTTTCTTCAAACACAATTCCTTTGTGAATAACAGGAGGAGAATTAACAGCGCAAAGTGTTGAAAATGTTCTTGGCGTTTAGACCATCTCGGATTTCAAGTCAAGGGTTTCGCGATAATCGATAAATGTGATGGATAAAAACGTGGGCACCGCACGATTAACGGACTTTTATCATGCCACCGTAATCTTTTCTACACAACGCGCTCTTTGCACGGATGCCTTTTAATCGGGCGCACACAGTACAACAACAATGTGTATGTTAACAGTTAACGCGAGGATCCTTGCCGGCAGCATCGGCTCTTCCCTATTTTTACATGCATCCAGCCACGATGTGTAAAAAGTGATGGATATAAATAATCTCACCTATTTACATGTTAAATTGGATTACATGCGCGTGTGTATCGATACAATAGTGCGAAAAAATCCCGAGACGAGAATAACTTTACGAACGAGGTAATTATCAGCTTTTAAAAGTTCTAATATTGAGAAGGAAAAAAATATATATACATGTATACAATCCCGCGCCACTTTGCAAGGAGGCCAAGATTAACAAGGAGCCTCCACAAGGAAAGGAAGAAAAAAGAAGCGAGGGTGGGGAATCGAAAAAAGAGATGAGAAGGAGAGGAGGACACATTCAGAGAAAAAGACACAGCATGGTATAAAATTAAAATAAATTACAAGTAAAATTAAAGTAAATTAAAGATAATATCACTTGGGTTTTATTTTTTAATTTTGTAAAAAATTTTTTTTTTTTTTTTTTGAGAACCGCGCACTCTTAACGCCTTTATTAACCTTTTTGTAGACAGGCTATTTTGTAATGATAAAAAGTGACAATTGCATAAGTTTCATTCATATGTAGAATAAATGTACATAATTTATTTAACTATATAAATTCTACATATAAAACTTGTTTAGTTATCACCTAGTTGCTATCTCTATATTTTTATTTGAATATTAGAGGAGAAAAAATTCTAGATATGATATAGCATAGATATGATATGCAGAACTAACGTTGTACGTATAGTTTATTCAATTTCTACATTAATTCTACATATAAAACTTGTTTCAGTTTTCACTTTTATATTATAGTTGTTACCATATATTTTTTTCTGACTGCAGAAGGAGGAGAGATTACGAGAGAGATACGATTCCAGGTATAACACAAAGTCTCTCTCTCTCTCCCCTCCCTCTCTCCCTCCCCCCTCCCCCCCACATACACGCGCGCGCGCGCAATTAAGTCATAATGATATCGTAGGACGTCATCATGACGTCATTCGTCATTTAAAAATGAACTTATAAGTGATAAATAAGACCATGATGAAGTCCTTATAATATTATTATGACTTCTGTTCGACTTGGGACATAGCATCGATATGATATATAGAATTAATGTACTCTACGTGGTTCACTCAACTACGTACATTAATTATACATTTAAAACTTGTATAGTTGTCTTTATAGTTGCTACTACTATGTTTTTCTCTGAGTGGAGAGATTCCAGATATGATATAGCTTCGCGACATTTAAATAGGTTCGCGACGACGCACACGCATTGCGTGAAATTAATTTCTATTTTCGGAAGCGGCCGGGAACGTGTGAAGAATTTAGAGCGTGCGGGTATACGTAATTCCGAGGTAAAACCAAGGCTTGCGCGAGCAAGAAAGAGAAAGAGGCTAGCAAATCGAACGAGAGGCGGCGACCAGCAGCGTCAAAGAATCGCGATATAATCGAGATAATTGCTCGCGCGTGATGAGCGGCGAAGAGAAATGCATGTTAACGTCATTGGAATAAAGCGGATATTTTACTTTATATCATTATGCAAGAGAAATCCGTATAATATCCACACACATGTATGTGCATCGCAGGCCATTTAAAAAGGTCAATTTATTTTTAGCATTCGTTTTATTAAGTTAATTCTCCGATTCAATGGAATGATCTCCGACTGAATCGAAGTGCATAACTCGTTAGTTTGTAGGATGATTATAACAGTCACGGGAGAATTATTTATTTATACCCGAGATTCCGTTAGAGAATCTCGGGCATAAATAAATAATTTGCAAGTGAATCTTTTTTTATGAATTCGAAAGGGCGAATCGATAGCGTCGCGATAATCGATCAATTGCGCGAGTTGCCAGAATGGATCGAGTGAATCAACTAAATGCGTTAGCCGAGGGACTAATTGATTCGGGTTAAGTACATTGTATTTTATCCACGTGCACGATATATCAGATTACGAAGGCAAAGTGTAAACACAATCAAGCGGCGAGCGAAAAGGCGGGCGCAAACTGAATTAAGAGATCGACCGAGATTCATTATCGATTACGCTTTATCACTCGATCCTCCCCCATTTCGCTTCTTTATACAGGGTGTCTCACTTTTATCAATAATATAAGAAAATCTTTGATGGATTTATTTTCTCGAGGAATGTTTTCGCTTATCAATTTATCACCGTTTAAAGGTATCATGTGTTGGGTATCATTTGCCCTCAAACTAAAATCCCGTTACGGCGATAAGTCTATTTGAAATATAAGCAAAGTATATAAGCTGTTGCCTAATTTGTTGGAAAGTTCCGTTTTTGATCGCTTGTAGCAGGTAACTATTAACGTCCTGATATTTCAATATTACACGGAAACGATTTATTGAAGTATCTAAAATTCAGCTAGATCTGAAGATATTGAACTCTCAAAATAATTATGTAAAACATTCAAGATGATAATGCTTATATTCTAACAATCAGCTTGAATATCTAATAAAATATTTGAATGGTCTGACATAATTTTCAGCTCTATCTAGTTAAATGTTTAGAGATACAGATCTGAAAATACTTTTGTTGAAACATCAAAACAATTATGGGAATTCAAGTATGATATGCAAAATATTTTGATATTCTGAGTAATCAACTTGTGTCCTACTTAATCGGATTCTTTTTTCAGGACGTTCAAGCTAGTTGCTAGAATGTTAAAACTTTTTGCAACATTGTTCACCATGGTTTAACAATTTTCAGATTGATATCTAAAAGAAAAAACAATTTTGCTAAAGTATCTAAAAATTTAATTAGATCTAAAGATAATTTTAGACCATCAAAATAATTATGTAAAAAATTCAACCATGATGAACAATGTTGCAAAAAGTTTTAACTTTCTAGCAACCAGCTTGAACGTCCTGAAAAAAGAATCCGATTGCAATAGGAATTCTGATTGAAAATAGATAAATTAGAATTTTCTAGTTGAATCTATTATAATATTAAAGCAATTAGAATTCTAATTGATATAATTTCCTAGTTTGTCCATTTTCAACCAGAAATTTTTAAATAATTTTGATTCCGATAAAATGATTTTCAGATTTGTATCTATTTAAATTCGTAGATACTTTATTATTAAATTCATAATGTGTCAAATTATACTCAATTTAAGTTATTTTTAATCCTTTCTATATAGATCGCCACTGCTCCTACTCACTCAATATAATTAATTTAACTAAAACAATGGAATTAAATTAACGATTACAATAATTTACCACAATAACAAAATGTGTTAAATTTGACTCACATTTAGTTTATTGTTTACTAAGTACATACGTCAACATGGATGTTGTTTACTTTGACATTAATCACAGAAATGAATCGATTATACTTTGACATATATGGAAGTTAAAAATAATAGCGTATTATTATAGTTCAAATGACTAAACTATCCTACTAAATTGCTCCTTTGATTTCTAAGTGTTCAGCAAAATAGTATTATTTCCGTGTAGAATTTTCGTTCACCGTGAGGATCTTATGGTTATTCTACAATATGCTTTTTGTTTTCTTGCTTTTTGCTATTTTTTACATCTTGTCTTTTTGCTTTTTATTCGGTTTTTGTTTTATGTCGCCCGAGATAAAAGTTAAATAACTTCAGAAGAAATAGGAAACACAAGAAATACATTGTCGATAAAACGGTTGTAAAGAGGGAAGAAGCAAGAGACAAAAAAAGCAAGAAACAAAAAACAAAGAGCACATTGTAGAATAGACTTTACAGTCGAAAACGATGAAACCGAGATATCCCCCTGTATATGAGAAAGTTTTAACGCGCTGAAGATGTAATAATAATTTAGTGGCGAGTCGCGTCGGTAATTTATAGACGCGGATGTAATTCTTGCTTTAAGCACGAGA
>Ga0157364_1007993_pt1 | contig 10947 bp, 10 predicted proteins | sample AttsexASBM2_FD_111476 | JGI IMG/M metagenome (GOLD analysis project Ga0157364, IMG submission 111476) | Fungus gardens microbial communities from leaf cutter ant in Ribeirão Preto, State of São Paulo, Brazil - Atta sexdens ASBM2 | ecosystem: Host-associated > Fungi > Mycelium > Unclassified ... | reverse complement strand
TAATGATATATATATATATATATATACATATATATGTATTTTTTACTCTAATAAATTTTTTATACCAAATGTTACAATTACTGGAAATAGTTCTATGTCGTCATATACTACTACAGTAGTAACACTACTGGCTCAGCATTGATACTATTACGTAGTTTTGATCAGTAATATTACTGCAGTAGCAGTGACACTAATATTTTTATACTTCCAAATGATATTGAAAACTTGTATAGACCAACATTTAAATTTCATTAATTTAAAAATCGAGATCGTTTCGATTCAAGAATTAGTTTAGCTAGATTTTGATAGAGTCGATGATACTTTTTCTTAATTTTGTGTTTGATTTATAGGAATTAAAGACAGTTAATATGTTGTCAACATTTTTGGTAAGAGACATTATTCCCTGAAATTGCTCAATACAAAAATGACATAATAAGATTATATTAACTACAAAGTACAAATAAAAGTAATGTTATTCAGCAGGAGTAGAATAATAAAATAAGATGCAAAGAATTACTAGAAGAAAAGATGTCGACAATTGTAAAAAATGTTCCGATTTGTATAAAAAAATTCCACAATTTTCTAAAAAGTTATAAAATCTATATTTATCTATAAATTCTGAAAAATTTTGAGAAAGCTTTTATGATTAGAGTGATATTGCAATTGTCGAAATGAAAAAAATGTCGATTCGACTTTTGAACGAAAATATTCAAAATACAAAATTATGTATCGCAAATTTATACTAAAAATGTTAAAAATGTATCAAACTCTCATAGCACTCTCTACATACATAATTTTTTATCACTCGAAAATGTTGAAATTTCGATGCAAGTTTCGAATCGACAATTTTTCCATCGTAATGACGTCGAAATGACGTCTTTTCGAGGAACTATTTCTGGGATATTACTAGTTCCACAAAAAAGATTGGTCGAGTGTTTGCCTAAAATATACTTTTTTATAATTTATTATAATTTATACTTAAAATCTAAGGCTGTCGGTTGGTCATATATACCTTCAACAGCTCTAACAAAAAAAAAAGTATATCCTGGTTTAAATGTCTCGTTAAAATGTATGTGATCTTGAATTTAGAATTAGAATATTTTTCCTGAATATAAGGCAACATTTTCTACAAAGGATTATTATTGACTATGATTCCTTTTTGAAATGCAATCGAATTTTATAGTTTCCAATTTTAATTTCGGTCAAGTGTATTTATTTCGTCTAATTTACGATTTTATCTCTCTATATTGATACCATATTTTTTCATTTTTTTCATGTTGCTCATACATATTGTTGGCATTAAAAATATCAAACCAGTCGTTGAATATTGTAATAATGCGCGTGATTCTGTCCAATCTAGATTTTCCATGTAACTTTTCAATCCAATTCAATGATTTTTGCTACGCGTCTCGAAAATACATGCACCTCAGGGAGTACTTTTTGTTGTTCTGTTGCTTGAACGTCGAAATGATATTGTGTGAGAGAATGCAACACTTTTATATTCTTTGCATTTGTCTATTATTCGCTGGAGACATTTCTTGTCGTTTTGCTGTCCACGGTAAATCCGTTATCAAGCAAATGATTTCTTGCCAGTTTTAGCAAGTGTGGTACATCTGCAAATACAAACACTTTTAGACTGTGATCGACAGAATGAGAAAAGTAACAATTTTTCGGTGATACTCCTATATTTAATTCCGATTATAGTGCCACGTTACTCAAACCCATATTACATATAATCGCTACAACTGTAGCCCAATGTCATATAATTGCAAAATAATAATTTAAAAGTTAAATAGGTTAAAAGTTTCAATGTCTTGTTTCATCGCTTTATTGTAATATATAGGTTGTTTCCAATTTGCAAACAAACTCCGTATCATAACACATTGGCATGTCTTATGCAGCCCTATCACTTTTGAATTTTCTAACCTATTTTATTAGATAAATACACTTCATCGAATGTCAACCAATTTTTCAAAATCTTGCATACTTTTCCCTCTAACCTTCATGCAATCAAGCACTGTATTCGTGATACTAGGCTCTGTATTAATATTACTTGTCTACCTTCTAAGAATTGAAAGTGCAGGAAGAGGCATTTTCACAACGTTTCGCAAATATCGGTATGCTTTCGGACTAACGCTTCTCAAGCACTGGCTATGTCCTCGGAAGATCATGTCACGTTTTCTGAATGGATTCAACAATGATCGGATTTATCCTGGCGTGAAAACTTTGCTCAGTACTTCATACAGCTTTATTTCGTACATTTCATGCTCCCGATTCTGTTGTTGCTTGTACTTTGACTGATCTAACTATTCCTTCATCGCGATTAATTGCTGTTGATTGTCATTGAAAATATACGAGTACAATTAAATAAAATAAATATATATATACAAATATTGCAAACATTACACTTAAAAAATAAGAAGATATTATCACTGACCTGTCTAATTTTTCTTTCTCCTCGTACTTCTTTTTCATTTCTGCTAATTTCCATTGCAAATTTTGTCTAAAAGCATATAATAAAATTACTATATAAATCTTGCCTAATAGTTTGTCAATTAAATGAAGTAGCATTGCGGAATAGGTTCAAATCAAGGAGTTTTTTATTCTCAATCCAGTTGAATAAGGGGAGAGATAAAAATTATTCTATTCTTAACTATTGGGTTGTTCAAAAAATCATTGCATTTTTTTCATTTGATTTTCAGGTGTGTTTATTCAATATACGTAACATTAATTAATGATATATTGGCCGTTTTGTTCGATGACCTTCTGCCGGGTAACTTCATAATACCACGTTCGTAAAACTTCCCTTCTCTGCGAGAAACTTGTTTAGGTGCTGTTTGATGAGGTCTTCAGAAACAAACGATTTAATTCAAGAAGTTTTAGGTTTTGTAAGGAGCGAAAGAGATGGAAGTCTGATGGTGCAAGGACTATATGATGAATGTGATAACACATCCCAACTATGTTGCAACAATTTTTGCCGAGAGACCAAACTTGTGTATGGTCTCGCATTGTCGTGGTGAAACACCACATCCTTAAGATTGATTAGCTCGGGACGTTTTTGTGCGATGGCATCACTTAATTTCTGCAACTGCTCACAGTAGACATCGGAATTAATCGTTTTGTTCTTTGGAAATAGCTCATAGAAGATTGGTCTCTTCCAATCCCACCACATTGACAGCATTACCTTCTTTTAGCGGATCTCCGCCTTTGCTTGCTTTTCCGATGCTTCATCTCGTCTACTTCAACTTCTTTTTCGGCTGACATTGTTGTAAACAATCCATTTTTCGTCACCCGTGATCATACGTTTCAAGAACGGATCGTTTTTTTCGCATTTGATGAGTTGATCGCAGACGCTCATGCGATTCGTCAGATGAATTTCTTTCAACTCATGCGGTAAACCCAAACATCGAGCTTCTTTGTGAAGCCTAGCGATTTCAAATGACCATGAACACTTCCAACGAACACTTTTAGAGCGATAGCAAGCTCCGGAACCGTTGAATGCTTATTTGCTTGCACCAATGCTTTCATTTCATCGTCGTCAATCTTGGAAGGCCTACCGGAGCGATGAGCATCTTTAACTAAAAAATCACTATCACAGAATCGGGCGAACCAGTTCTGACACTGGCGTTTTTTAACGACATTTCTGCCGTAAACTCGACGCAACTTTTCCCTTGCTTCAGTTGCTTTCTTCGCTTTCTTGAAGTAATAAAACAGAATATGGCGAATATGCTCTTCAAAATTCGCCATGTTCGAACCACAATTGCAAGCACAAAACTCGAATCGCGTCAACTTTTTTTTTGGTTTTTAGGTTGAGTTTCAACAACAAAACGCGCATAAACATTTGACATTCATGTCACGCTCGTATACAAATAAACGTGAACATGCCATCTATTGAAAAAAACACAATGACTTTTTGAATAACCCAATATGTAGAACTTATATGGAACTGACGTCGTCAACGCGACTACATATATTCGTTGTAGCAGTTGTTGCATCAATAATATATCCACGATTTCTGATACATTGTTGATGTGCAGTGATGAATCTAATTCTTTAACGACTTTAATAACTTATCACATAAGTGGTGGTATATTTATCACAAACAATTGTCAATTCGGTGATTCGTTACATAAATATAATGGGAATTGCATCAGATCGCAACTTGCATCGCACTTTTACTGGAGAATATCCCAATAGTTGTCGTTGTAGGGACTTCTCGAAGCACGAAGGTTCGAAGTGAATCGAACATATCCTCTCTGAACAAAATAGAATATATCTTATATTCACGTTGGTTGTATCTCTATTAAATAATAATAAGAATATCACAAAATACTTTTTAGTATCATTAATAACGGAGTCATCTTGTTTTGCACAGACTTTACGCCACTTTGCAGCAATTGCGATGTCTTGCGGAAATGAAAAATATTGCAAATATTGCCTTTTTTTCAAGCATATCGTTCGCTTTCCGAAAATGGTTCGTACATTCTTTCACTGCACAGCTTATTTTATTCTTCGCAATGAAGTCACAATTCTCACTGTAGTACGTATAAACACAATACACGGACGCTAACTGGATGTAGGTTATCCGTACAGCGCGTGTATAGGGACCTTATTTCACGAACACGAACCGTTTCGGAAATAGTCGAAGTTGGCCTAATGTGACGTATGCTTGTTGCCTGCGCAATAGTCTACCACCGGACGAGCATACCCTTGCTTTTATATCATGGTATCAGATTGCTCCTCATCCTGATGAAGTGGACTGCAAGGTCCACGTTTCACGAAACGTTGGGATTCCAAGAATGGATCTGGACACGAAGGAAATCCGCGAAACGCATAATTTTTCTAATTCTTTTCTAATGCTATTATTCAACTAACTGCGTCGGTAATTTAAACAAAAACATTTTCGAATGACCAACCAAGGGATCCGCATCAATTTCAATATAACCAGTATGACAATCAGTTTAGTAATTTAAATTTTAATATGACATTATATTCAATTTTCATTCAATAATTCCATCCATTCTTCCATTCCCTCCCGAAGGGTATGAAATGATGAATTGCTCGATCCATCATTAATTTCTTAAATGAACTCTAACCAATTTGATATTTGTTCACAATTATTCGCTGATTACAATTATTCGCTGAAGCATTAACACCAATGGCAAATTCAACAAATAATTCATAAATTATTCAATCAAATAATTCACAATGTCTTATATTGATAAAGAACAATGCCGAATTCCATTTCAGGAAAATAATAATTATTAATTAAAAATTCTAAATCAATTATAAGAAATCAATTATCATAAAGGATTTCTATAATATGCGATATGCCGGCGCTAGCAGTCTCATAGTTTGTCGTTCGACCTGAGACTCGCTCCCACTCTGATCATACCTCCTCTACTGTAATAAACACTCCGTCATTCTTTCAATCCTATGTTCTGTCGCGCGCCACGCTGGACCGTCACTCTCTCTCTCTCTCTCTCTCTCTCTCTCCCTCCCCCTTTCCCTCCCCCTCTCCCTCTCCTCTTCTTCCCTCCCGCCCCTCTCTCTCTCTCTCTCTCTCTCTCTCTCTCTCTTCGCGCTCAGCAGCGACGCACAATATGACGCAAAAATATTGAATCCGTGACTATTAGCTATTCTTAACATAAAAATTCATAACATTTTCTGGTGACAGTGGTGAGATAGTAACAAAAATCGTTACATCTTAACAGTAATTTATAAATGTGAAAATACCTACATTTGTTACATGTTCATGACATAACAAGTGATATGATGAAATGTCATAATCTTAAATCATACTTTGCTTAATTATGATCAAATGTCAAAAGTGTTTATTGTGGGCTGACTATTTTTAATTTACTATCAGAGACGTTAATCATAGGGTAGCTAGCTATAATAAAATGCCACAACTGTAAATGTGCTTTGGCTAGTTATAGGCAAATGCCAGAGATGTATAATATTTCGATTATCAAATCTGGTGAAATATGATGCTTGTAGAATCAATTCGTAGAATTTTGTATCAGCAATTGAAGAAATGTAAACAGATGCGTTGTCATGACGGAATCAAAAGTTGATTTCTTAATAAACGACCAAAATAAAAAAACTAATGAACATCTGTCTGAATATCTGTCTAAAATTTTAACAGTAATCCTGTGAAAGATCAAACTTTTCTAAAATTATAGTAGTTTGATACTATACTGTGGAATCATTTCTGTATCAGGCTGAGAACTTTTTGAACTTATATCCTTGTATAAGTCAACATATCAATAATATCTGTGCATTAGTATGAATAACTTTTTATTCTATCTCTTTTTATTAGATAGAGCAAAAAGAATTGTATCATGTATGTATCATGTATGTCGTATTAACTTATTAATAATATATTATTATAATAATATATTTTCCTGAAGGAAAAATTTTACAAAATACATAGATTGAGACAAGATCTTAGAAATTATTACTTTTTCATATATATTCGTATATTTTATACTTTTTCATACATATTCCCATAGTGGGACGTAGAACGTCAACGTTTTCAACGTTGTTTGAAAAACCTAGAAATCCTCCGCCCTCAAACAACGCCACTCAAACAACGTCTCATTATGAATACGTCCATGAAAAATTAAGAATCTGTAAGGGATCATCTCGATTTGTCAATAAGTTAGTGAAAATCTTTGATATATCAATAAAAATAAAAGTTGATAGCATAAAATGTAAATTAAGAAAAAAAGCAAGAGCGTATAGAATTGTAGGTTCTAAGAAATTTAGTGTTAGAGTGCATAGTAAATTTTAAACCTAATAATCGACTAATATCTCAAAATATATTGATTTATCTAAAAAGTATTTGAAACAAAAGTAATAGGGCTTTAAAAAATTATCAGATGATCATTATTTTCACCTTGGAATGACTTTGAAAAGTGTTTTCAAAATCAATACAAAAATCTTGTTGTAAATAGACTCTCCATTTTTTTATATAGCCAGTGCTGCCATGCAGTCATTTTTTGTCACTTTTTTTTTACAAATCACTTAAAAGTTACTATTGTCTAATATTGAGTCACTATAATCATCTCTAATCTTTTTTCTTTAATATAAAATTTGTAAAACATGAGCCCAGGAATGCTAAATCAGAAATAATTTACGACATCGCGATCAACGCCATCAGTCGATGGTCTAATGCAACTAGTAGCCACACATTTAAATATGAGTCGTCTATCTATATGACACATAAATGTGACTTAATGTGACTTAATGACTACTTCTCGCGCTAGATCGTCGACTGATAACGTTGATCACAATATCATAAATCGTCCTTAATCTGGCATTCTTGCTGTCTAGAAAGCCTCAGGGAGAGAGTGGCAAATTGCATCATGTGACCCGTCTTCTCTGATTGGGCATAGGCATCAAAGTTCCATAGACATGGAAGAGATTGGAGAAATCTGGTCACGTGACTCCCATTCTAAACGTAGATATTCACTTGATGCTATTTCTTTGTGAAGCTTTCTACTGCTGCCGATCGCATCCGATTTTAGCGATGCCACACGATGATCATTTGTCCTGCGTCGATCCTTCATACACTATTAACGTGCTGGAAATAGCTGTCGCGTCTTCATCATTGCTCTATTTATTCGAATTGACGATCTCATATAGTATGTAATCCTATTCGCATACAGTGACTCTCTATGAATATATCTGAGCATATGAGTATATGAGCATGAACATCTGGGACTACTGTTTATTTTGCATTGCAAATCAAATAAAATAAGTGATATGCTTGATAAATGCTAATAGAAAAAACGTAATGAGTGATAATAACGAGTTACTTTTTAAAAGTAATTTTCAACTCTAGGTAAATAATATTCAGATATTTTAATGATTTCCCGGCTGAGATAAATTGATAAAAATCAAATTTTGCTAGAATCTTTATGTTTAATTTTATTTTGGTAATTATAGTTTAGCCCCATCTTTAAAAATCAATAGAATTAGGTTTATTCGATACGTTTTTGCATAATACAAAAGAAGTTAGCAAAAATAAACATCACAATGCTGTGTAGCAGATTTTCTAATCTCAATAATCGTCAACTTTAACGCTTAATATTTCAGTTCGCAGAGAGATTCTCATTTCCATCAAATTCCTTTGTTTTATGTAAAAACATGACGAGTAAGCCTATTTTCATTGATTTTTGAGATGATGGAGTTAAACTGTATAATTACTTATTTATTTTCAAAATTATTTTTAATGTAATTTTTTTAATGTAATTTTAAAATATTGAATTGATTTTTGATTGTGAAGTAAAAAAATTTTATATATATATTTACTTCAATTTGCAATTTTGATTGTGAAATTCTTAAAACGATTTGTCATACAAAATGACTACGAAAATTCGGAAATCAATTTATATCATCTTATATTCTTTATTATTTCTATATTTTTTTCTGAGTAATCGTCTTTGAAAAGAGGTATTTTTTTGTAACTTAACTGCTTGTGTCGTTTAAAGTTAGTTACAAGTTATAAGTTAATTAATGACGATAATAATAAGTTGATAGATGATAATAATAAATGAATGTGTATTTCAGTTAATAATTTCACTTTTAATTTTTCAATACCTTGACTAAATATTTTCTAAATATTTTCTAATATTTTAAGTATTAAAAACTTAATTTTTCGCTTTCATTGAGAAATATTTTTCATGTATTATGTTTTTCGTATCAAAGGTAAAACAGCAAGCTTAAAAGAAAGTTGTGAAGTATCTTACTCTTTACAGTGCAATGGGAAAAAATTGCAAATTTTTGGATAGTTGGAATGAAAAAAATGACGAGCAAGGATACAAAGTTTAAGAATGGGCGACAAAAGTTCAATTTAGTCATGAGGCGTACTGTAAAGCTTGTATGTGCAATACCGATGTATCGCAGAAAGGATTCCAAGCTGTTACTCAACATGCTTCGACAATCAAACATAAGAAAAATATTACAGCGCAGAAATCAATGGTCAGCGTTTTATTATCATATCAGTAATCAAAGAATCATCTTCATTAGTGTATTCATGAGAGTCCTTCAATCCTTCAGCTCTATAGTGTTCAAGATCAAATAACTCGAACATATTTCAAGAATGATCAGAGGAAAGAGATCGGAATATTTTATGTTATTTTATGACGAAATTATTAATGCAGCTGATAAAAGAGTTTATAGCTGTTCGCTATTAAGTCCATGTAAGTCCATGAATTATTTTACTCAATATTTAGAAACGTTTTTTATAGAAAAATCCAGAACTGACGATCTTATAAAGAAGTTGAACAAAATTATGTATAATTTAGTCTTCCATCTTTCAATCTGTTAATACTTGATGATCCTAACGTTAACAACATTGTTATAATATAATTTTAACAAAGCTGTTTTCAAAAAGATGAATTAGATACTTATCAAATCAAGAAGAAAGGTTTAATTATTATTGAAACCTGCAATATACGTATCATTCACAATGCTTTTCGCAAAAGTATGAAAGAACTGTGATAATGCGTCCGATTTGTTATATTTTTTGACTTTTTTAACGGTTGGCCTGAAAGATGAAAAAACTTTTGCGTCATATTAGAGAAACATAATCTGCTTTTTTATTATTTTCTCAGACAAGTCCCTTAACTCTAGAAGATGCTAGAAGAAGGGCACTTTTGTTGTGGAAAGCTATAAAGTATTATTTTTTTGAATATATCTTAAAAAAAAAAAAGGACAAAATTCTAATGTAATCTGTAGCATATCAATGGATTGTAAATCTCCTCAAAAGACCTATGAAGACAGAAGTTATATTTGTTGTTTTGTTTGCAAACATTTTTACTGCTGTCACGAACGTTTTTCAAAGAGAAGAGCCTCTGATACATTTACTTTACCCTGAATTGAAGAACTTAATTAGAATCTTTATCGGGAGATCATGTAAGAATATTACTTTTACTTACGATGAAATATTCAATGGGAGTAATCTGCTACAGCCTGACAAGTGTCAACATCGTTGATAAGATTATTCTTGATGAATCGTTGCAATGAATCTGTTGCGAAAACTCCAATTTCTCGAAAAAGCAAGTAATTACTGTATTATGTATCTACCTGTCAGTATATATATTGGAAAAATCGCTGTAGTTGAAGAATAATATATTATGAAGTGTCAAGTGTTTGCATTCTTCTGAACACAAGAATTGAGTCTTTCACATGGAAACACCGATGTAGAACAAGGATTTTCTACATCTGCTCTCAATCTTATAGATAATAAAGCTTCCATATCTGAGGAAACGTTAAACTCACATATGATTGTCAAGTGTGCTTTGAAGAACAATTTTCCTCATACAGTTTCTATCATTAAAAAATTTTTAACTCAGCTAGAATAGCGCATTAAAAATATGACGAATACTTCGAAAAAAAAAGAAGAAAAGGAAAACAAGAACACGAAACAAAAATAAAAGAAGAGAAAAAGAAAGAAAAAAAAAAATTAGAAAAATTAGAATCAAATAAAAGAAATCTCAAAGCAAAAGAAAAAAGCTGACAGAGCAATTTGAAGACACGAAAACTAAGCAGACTGATAAATTGTTGAAAAAAGTTAGCCAAAGAAAAGAGTAAAAAAAAGAATTAAAAAAAAGAGTAAAAAAAGAGAATATGAAAAAAATAGTCTTCGCTGAAGTAATGATAGGGGTTTCAAACCTTCGCAATAAAGCACAAGAAAAAAGAAAGGAAATTAGAGACAAAAAAAGATGTAAATAAAAAGAAGAACATGGCATTTGAAAGTTACAGTACCGCCGACATTAACATCATCTAAAGTGTACCGCGTGAACAGTAGGATTTACATTCTTGTTTTGGTGTGTGTGTGTGTGTGTGTGTGTGTGTGTGTGTGTGTGTGTGTGTGTGTGTGTGTGTGTGTGTGTGTGTGTGTGTGTGTGTGTGTGTGTGTGTGTGTGTGCGTGTGCG
>Ga0157364_1007992_pt1 | contig 10948 bp, 6 predicted proteins | sample AttsexASBM2_FD_111476 | JGI IMG/M metagenome (GOLD analysis project Ga0157364, IMG submission 111476) | Fungus gardens microbial communities from leaf cutter ant in Ribeirão Preto, State of São Paulo, Brazil - Atta sexdens ASBM2 | ecosystem: Host-associated > Fungi > Mycelium > Unclassified ... | reverse complement strand
CAAGATTCCAAAGTTCAAAATACTGCAAGGTCAAAGATTTACATCTAATATGAAAAGATAAGATTTCATGATCTGAGATTACAAAATTCATTAGAAATCCTCGAGTTAAATTAGATCACTTATATGAATAAATCAATTAAGGAAAGAAGCGCCAAATACAGTCGAGATGCTAAATGTTGGTATCTAATAATATATCTATTTGAATATTTAATACATTTTCCAATACTTCATATGCAGTCCTAAATTAAAGCTGGAAATATCACAAATTTATAGTAATATCACAAATTAAATTAATCGTCAATTTAATAATAATGATGCGGTTTTCAACAGTGTTCGGCGCGCAGTTTGAGGTATTGGAAAATGTATTTAAATATTCATATGGAATACATTATTAGGCATCAAAACTTAGCATTAACCGTATTTTTTTTCTTTTTCCTAATCTTGGCCGTTTTTTTAATTGATTAATATTGTTAATCAATCCTGAATCAAAAGAGAGAGAGAGAGAGAGAGAGAGAGAAATATTGACGCAAAAATAATACTGTTAGTATCAATTAAACTATTACTGGGTAAACATCAAGGAAAAGAATGTGTAGGACAGCAAGAATATCCATGCCGTTTCACCTGCATGTAGAAAAAGTTAGATAGCGATATATGGTCAAAGAGTAATGACCTACGCGATTGCTTGGTAGTATTCTCTAAAAAGTTAGATCCTTTGACGTGGTTTATCCTTGGTGTGTTATATGTCATTCACATAGACACGGCTGATCGTGCACGTATTCGTTGCACGTTGTCGATACGATGTAGGGAACGTTACGAGCAGTTGCCCCAATTTATCCCACTTTTTTGCACCGAGAGCTTCCTGGCCTTTTTAGTCGGCATCCCTTTGCTCTCTTTAAGCGTCGCTTTTAAGTGCACGTACGGTTTAGTGCCGCAGCTGCACTTTGACCAAAGCATGAAGCCGCCCAGGAGACATTTTTATTGCTGGGGCTTAGTGGCTTTGTAACCGCAGCCGATAAACGTTTTGTTTTTGTAATTAACGTGGCAAGTAACGTGATGCGAATTACAATTCTAGGAAAATTCCGATTGCCCGTTAAATATCTCGTAAAATATTTTATACCAAGCATTCGACAGATATGATCATGCAAAAATATATTTGATATCATCCAACGAAGTATTGTATAAAATATCACATACAGTTGTTAAACTGCATGGATTGTACATTGTTATTTCTTCATCAATAAAAACTTGTACGAAGAATCAGTGACCATAACTACTGATTCCAAAAATTAATCGAGCAAAGGATCGGCTTTCGAGAAACTATTAAATCGCATGCGGAATGACAGTAGATATTGAAATTAAAAAGTTAGGGAAAATAATTAAAGGAATAACGGATTGAAAGATTTTACGAACATTTCCTTGACTCTTCAATTATTTATTAGATAGATTTTCGTTTCACGTGGTTCTATCTTCTACTGCACTTGGATTCTCACTCAAAAAAAATCGAGTTAAAGATATTATCGTGGTAACCTTGCGGAAGTCGAGTTGTACATTTCGCAGAAGTCGTAGAAGATCGGGATCTCTGAGCATGATAGATCTCATATATTTATCTCTCAGTTCCGACGCCCTCAACGTCGATTTTTCTCTCTTCTCCGGCATCCTCCATGTGCCTCATTGCTCACTCTTCGCTATCATATCGCGATTTGTCCGTCCCCAATCGACACGATCTAATTGATCACGTGAAAAATTAGGGTTTATCTTCATTCGCACACGCTCATCCCTTTGCGGAAAAACAAAATCTGTGGTACGCGGATCACAGGGGGTTTGTGAGCGACGAAGGGGTGTACGCACGCATTGTGATAGTTCGTGCCATTGAGGTTTCGGGAACATGTCCGTTTATGCATCCCGGATGCATCGCTTTCGGTAATGTTAGCAGTAATTTGTTCCACTGCAGCTTTCGTCTCTCTCTCTCTCTCTCTCTCTCTATAGCCACGTCCCCAATTTACGAGAAAGCCGCAGCTATTTCCTGTTTTAAAAAGAAGCACACAATACGAGGTTGAAGAATATCTAAACTGACTTCTGTTTGCAGTAAAATTAAACTGAGGAATGGGAAAGAGCGTTCAAAAGATTCCGAATGTTCTAATATTTTCTCAATTTCATTATCATTAAGTTAAATTTTGATGCACAAAATTATTAATTCTGTTTAGTATTATATACATACGATTAAGTATAACACAGATTTGCAAAATTTGACTTTTTTTTGTTTTAGAAAAAAAGAGTGGTTTTCCATAGTTTTATATGTATTGAATTCAAATCCGCAAGATAGAATACTCCATCACGTTACGTTTACGAGGAAAATGGGGTTAAAATACCTCAAAAATGCGTTTTTGATTATTTTTGAAAATTCGTAACTGACGAACTCGATGTACAAGAGGTTTCGAAAAGGTCTCGAATTAAAGCTTGAATATTATATTTTAAACCTCTCGCACATTTAATTCGTCAGCAACGAATTTTTAGAAATACCTAATAAAAAACACTTTTTTGGGGCGTTTTAACTTTATTTTTCTCGTAAATTTGATATAAAGTATTTTAACTTGCGAATTCAGCACATAAAAAACAGCACATAAAATACAGGAAACTACCCTTCATTTTCAAATATAAACTTAAAAAATCAAATATAACATAAAATATAACATCAAATATAACATAAAAGTCATGCAGACCTCATGTAATTATAAAAAAAAAAAAATTTGTGGATTCTACCTATTTCAAAGTCATAAAGTAATTTTTTGTGAAAGAGATTTTTCTATAGAAGTTAAGGGTTGTGTTCGCATTCATTGCAGAGATTCCGAGTGAGAGATCAAGACTTCCACAGTCGTATTTATCATTAAACGATGCAGTACGACAACAAGGGCGGCAACCAAGGAAACGCATTTGGCTTCATTCAAAATGCACCATTGCTTTGCATTTTTTACGATCCAAGCAATCGCCGCGTATTCTATGGTCGTAAATGTTAATCTGTAGAAAAAGCAGTTACTTTAATTTCAGTATCCATGATTTCGGCGACTTGGCTGAATGCAAGCGAGCGAGTAAACGAGTTAGAGAGAGATCCTCCATTAAAGAGACGACGCTCATACGAGCTTTAATCTCGCAGGTTTATTATTGTCCGAATGTCTGAGTTAACTTGCATTCTATCTGCTTGAAAAAGAGCTGTCTTCCCTTCGCGTGGTAAATGTCGCGTTTCTTAACCGCATTTTAGCATTTACAGATCGTATCAAGAAACGTATAATTTAAAGTCGCGTTCTCACTGGTAAACCATACTGCGTTTTTATCGACGCGCCAGTGATAAGGCATTTTCTTTCAGGATTTAAAATCTGACATAAAACGCCCACAGTGAGACCATTCTCAGTCCTGAATATAAATCGCGAAATTATTGTTGTGCACTAAAATGTGCACTAAAAGCTGATGAAAATTCGTCTATTAAATGATGATCCGCGAATTATGATTCGGTTTGTAACAGTGGCATGAAATTTTAGTAAGAGCTGTATATTTTGAGCCAAATAATCATTCTTCTGCGTTGAAACATTGTTGAAAAGTGTTTTAACATCTCCAAATGTGAATGAAAGAAAACTTCAGACGGTTTCGAGCCGAAAGTAACGTTCTTCTGGATATTGCAAGAACTCCTCCTGAAATTTACGATGTGTAAATGGAATGTGCACCAGGGAATGTAGCGATCTGAATAGAGATTACCTTCTTCAGTAACCTTCTTTTAAGGTTACCGCTTTACGCAGCCAGATAACGCGTATAGATCATAGTCCTAAGAATTTATCCTAAGAATATATCGTTCAAGAAGAAACTGAATCTAGGTAATAACGTAGAAAATCGAGTTGAAGTGAAAAGTGTCAAAAATAATATTACGACGATTGAGTTCTTCCGATATCCAAAGTGCAAAGTATGTCAAAGATATTTGTTTCTGCTCATTTTTTTGTCTCATGATGAACACGTAACTGAATCCAATGTATCCACATCTTTTACAATTGATATTTTACATCATCTTTTCAATACTAACACACTGAGAAAAAAAAATAGTTGTAATTTAATTAACTATAATTTGTAGTCATTTTCGATTTCAGCTATGTATATTTCTTGTACAGCTACAAATTATTATCAACATTATAATAAAAATGAATATAAAAGTAGATACTTTTAATTACATTTAGTTTACAATTATAGTCACTTTTTTCTCAATGTATATACATGTAGACATATCTTGAAGTATTGTAGAGACCACCTTAAGAAACATCATTTCTTAAGGAAGAATTTTTGCACTTTAAATAATTAAAGTTTAATTCCGGAATTACCATAAAAATAGATATACAAAATGTATATAAGTTCATAGTCGAATCTTATATTATATTTAAGATTATCTTATAAGTATACAGTCTTATCTTATAAGTATACATCTTAAGATGTCATGAACAATTATTCGAGCCATATCAATGTTTTAAGATATTACTTAAGATCCTTTTGAAATAAGAATAAACTATGAATACTGGCCGTAGTAATGTTTTGAGCCAACTATTTTATTTGTTGTTGAGTGATTATAGTAATCGTAGTCATTTGCGCAAGAATACTTTAATTAATCTGAATGTTTTTTTGCGCGAATATCGAAACAGATTTCTTTTTAAGACGGATGTTTAATTATAAAAGAAGGTATCTTAATTTTGTTGAGAACAGCAGTGATTTAAAATCCTTGGAAGTTGGTAGCAGCTAAAAAGCGAGTTTGCAATCAGCTTGGGAGACTTGAAAAAACGCGAGCTTGCAATTTAATCAATCTCCTGGCAAGGTTACGTACATCAGCGACAACGGGCATCGCCGTTCGATCAAGCTCCGAACAGCTTCCAGCGTACAAAGTGTTAAAGAAGGTCATTGTACGAACACAATTTTACACATGCACACACGCACGTATACATGTACATATACATATATATGCGCGAGCCAGAGCGCGCGTTCGTTTTATCGACTATCTAATCGATAACGTGCTGGTACTCTCTGGCGACCCTGTCGAGTGCAACACGACACATATACCTATACATATATACACGCGCGTCCGTGTACTCGTGTACACAAGGTAACATCGCGCCGAGTTCATTAATCGCAAACGTCCGTTTAAGTAATGTCGCGTTGCGAACCGAGCTTTCGAAGTCGATCCAAAAAGCAGGAACTTCGCTGCCAGAAGTCCTAGATGACGGGATGATATCCGGATCCATCGAATTGGCAAAGTTTTTTTTATATGATTTTCTTCTTTTCGTAAGCATCTCATAAAGTGGAGTCACTTTATATTTTTATGATTGCGGTCTTCCGACTTTTACAACTGCCATTCCGCCCATTCCGAAGAAACTCTGGGTCCAATCCCCTCTATGAAGTAAACTCGTTTGCATTCGATGCAGGAGATATCGATTCTGTTAATGCAAAACTACATAAATTATACATACTTTTATTCATGACTAGGAAGTTATAAAATATGATGAGATGAGTTCGCGGAAGTAAAAGATTCTTTTAGAGAAGTACATTTTCTTATGTAAATTAACACTAAGTAACAACTCAAATACATCTTCTCTGAAAGAAAATGGAACAAAATTATTTCTGTTATTTATATTATTAATGCAGGAATAGTCATCTTTTTTTTTACATAAACGGTCACCTATAATATTTTTATGCTCGAATTGAAGTCACTGTTATTAACAACCTATCGTGTATTAATGATTATTTTCCAATTTATTACTATTTTAAAATATTACGAGTAGATTTAATCACAACTTTCTGAAAAAAGATAAATCTATAATACCGTAATCAACATCCGTAAAAAACATCATTTTACATTTTACGTTTTTTCACCGCTGATATGTAAAAATACATATCTCTATCTCTCTAGTTGACTCTCTATCACTCTAGTTGATTATTCTCGAGTTAATATCATTGCTACAATTTAGCGCATGAAGCACTTTTTTACGACAAATATTTTCGTGGAAACGAGCGTTGTGGCGGTATTCGAAGCTGAGCATTATATCGATTCGTAGCGATACGTGTACTAATGCGCGGTAGTAAGTGCATTGACGAGAGATCGAGGATAGAAAACACACGTTTTGCTGCTAGGCGACGGTAATGAAATTCACGAAATGTCGCGTGTTACGTTCTCTTTTGTATGCCTACGTTCGAGCTTTCTCGATGCGCCGACCACACTGTATTACAGAGAATACGGAAATACGAAGTACACGTATGCACGCGAATGCAAGTGATCGACAGTGCATCGAGGGACCGATTTCATTTTAGACTACATACAGTTCTAAGAGAGACCTGCGCAAATATAAACGGCACCTTCCACTACCGCCATTGCTGATTCCCTGTCATTCATGTCTCTTTGGCAACATTCTATTTGCTTAGAGTTTATTTCAGTAGTTTCGAGTAGGTAGATTTGAAATGGTAATGTAGGAAGTTTACGTTTATTTACACTTAAAACTGCAAGAGTAAGACTTGATGATGTTAAAAGAATTTAACGCGTAGGCTACATCGAAATCTTAATGAATTTAAGTTAATGAATTCTAAAATATGAATCAACGAAAAATTAAATAACCGAGAATTATCGTAATTCAGGACTCGAGAAAAATAACAGGTATATATATATATTCAATTAGACATACAATCAGCTGTTAAATTATTTTTTTACTCGAACAATGATGATCAAAAGAGCTTCTATTAATTAAAGCGGCTGCAATAATTTGCGGAGTAATAAGGTTTAAAAAAACGGCACATTTATGGAACCTTGATGAATGCACGTATGCATCGTTTAACGGGCAACTGCGTTTCTAAAGAGAGTCATCGATCTAAAGATGGCTGCAATAGTCAAGTGAATACAGGTCACATTTTCCGCACGACTAATTTCTTGGATAATTCGCGCTCTATACAGGATGATTCAAAGCTTGTTCTATTCTTATTCTTCGATTCGAAGAATAAGAATAGAACATTTGTGTAACGACACCTTTCTTTTTGTCTTTCAAAGGATTGCAAATCATCGTAAATTCGAAGCTTTTCAATTTGTTCGAGCATTTTAAGTACACGCGGTAGTTTCTAACAAATAAAATTTCTGTGAAAAATCGCTTTTACCGGATACACGACCGACCATTTTGGCCGGCGCGCCGAGTCGTACGTCCGACTTTGTCGGAACGCGTACTTTTAAATTTGCGAACGCATGCTACGCCACACGCATACAGCCACGGGGTGATGTCGAGTGTCCAGATGGTTTAAAAAAAATTGCGACGCGGCCAGGAGCCGTGCTCTAAAATACAATTCCCCGTCGGACGTAACATCGTTGAAACACGATCCGCGCGACAGTACAAATTCGAGCCTCCACAACGCCCATGTACAGCTTCAAAAAGCACTAGGATGTTAGTGAACCGTAATTAAATTCTGCGGGTGTATATATGATACATGTAACACGCGTTGATTCGCCAATTAATACACTCCGCTGTCGACCACCAGCGCGGTAACAGCGTTGTTTTGCTCACCATTCACATTTCCTAGCGTTAAAATATATACAGGAAACAACTATTAGTTAACAAATAGCAGCCCTTGTGAGGAAACATTGTATGTATATTACAAACACGAAGGAAATGATGTTTCATTATTGAGAAATTGTTTGTGTTGTTGACATTTTAATATATTGCAGAAACAGTGTGGCGGACAAACTCGATCTCTCTCTCTCTCTCTCTCTCTCTCTCTCTCTCTCTCTCGAAAACAAACGTAACGACAACAGTTAAACCTAATAAACAAGCGCGCTTTTTAAGAATAACCGTAAAGAGTTAAATAAAGTTAGCGACAACGACGTCGCAATTTCAGCACTCCGTTGGCGTCTTCAGTGCGATTTGGCTCGTGGTCCGATCCGCACGTTTAATGGACCATCGACCTCAGCTCTCGCTGTCGCTCTTCCTTCTTAGATCGATCCAAGTGCCGTACACATGCACCTCTCAGAAGCGAGCTGAGCAAACTTCTCCTCGATTACTATCGCAACTGCCGTTACTGCACCGAAGGAAACTAAGGACGAACAGCGACCAGCTCTGTCAACCGCATCCTCAAAGCAGCGTCTACCTTATTATCCAGTTTTTGCTTCTAAAACTGATGGCGACGCTGTTAGACGCTAACTACGAGCGCACGAAACCACAACTTGGAAGCTAATTGTTCGTCCTTGATTTAAGAATTTAGTAACCAGAGCCTTTTCGATGATCAAGCCAATGATAATCTGATTGTAATTCATAATTTTTCACACAAGTTCACATTAGTTAATTTCAACATAAAACAATCATTGAAATTAAATGTACTACTTTTAATACCTCATTCGAAGAAGCTTAAATTTAACATAATTTAAATTTAACTTCACTCTTAAGCTCTAACGGAATCCTTCAATTAATTAAGTATGGCAAATACTTTCAAATAAAATTTACATTTAAAATTCAAAGTAACGTAACATTTTTTTTAAGGCAATTTATAAATTTAAATCCGTTTAAAAAAACTAAAGAAACTAAAGAATACGATATTATTTATTTAGATTGAAACATGCAAACAGCATCGATACTCCATCAAATTTATTTTGAGTGCGTTAATTAAATTTTTACTGTCTCACTTGCGAGTCAATCCGTTAAAAAATCATTCATAAATGAAATCTTCCGCAGATTGTAGAGGCAAGTAGAAACGCGCAGTTGTCCACGCTTACAAATTCGCGGTCGTGCAGGCCTCGTTGCGTCGCGAGACCATTTGATGGCCATTTAACGTTGATTGATCGATCGACCTAGCGCGACGGCGCGTTCAATCGCGCCGATTCTCGCGCGAGGTGGATCGCTCGCTCGCTCGCTCGCTCGCTCCGATGCATTATCTGCGGTTCCAGCACGCAGAGACCGATGAATAGTTTATGGCTCCGCATGTTGCACTTGCAAGGAAGATCGGTCAGAATCCTGCCAAGTCGCATAATTCATCCCAGGACGACGACGCTGTCGCTCGCGTTAGCACATGTCTGACGTGCCTGGTGATATCCCGCTTTCCAACGATTAGCTTCTCTGTAGATGACATCACTGTTATTCTGGGATGTAGATCCCAGGAGGGACGTCACGCTGAGAGTCGCTTTTTCGCATTTTTAATCACATCAAACGATAATGTCGCTCGTGTCATGCACGAGAGCAAGCTGTTATTTCAGTAGGAATTGCGAATGATCTTAAGGGAATTGATAAGAAGGGCAGTGAACCGAGAAATGTAGCGTGGAAGGTCATATTCGGTCAAAGGGGGGTCTTGATATCTATAAATAATATTTAACAGATCTTAATATAATTTCCAATTCAAACAAACTATACACGCCGATAATTATTTTTTATCTCGGAACACAGTCTTAAATTGTAGCTGGAGCAATATCGCAAATTAAATTGACAAGCAATTTAATATTATGGATGCTAAGTATTTTTTAAATATTAAAAAATTTATTGCAAAAAATATCACTTTAGAGATTCAAATCTGGATCTCTCTAAACTTCAATTGGAAATCGTAAAGTTTATACAAAAATATTATTGGACGTCATTGACTTGTTTTAATCAAATATGATTCTTCTTCACTCATTTGTGTTGATAAAAAGGATGCCTTTAGAGAAGCTCTAATTACAAAAATCCTACACCATTCAAAGGTTGAAATGAAGGGAAAATAATGAAGGAAAGAAATGTTACTAATCCGGTGTTTGATGTAATGCTGTTTAAGTCAATGCAAAAGTTATTACTGTTTTATGACGTATAAGAGCTACAAAATATAAAACTTGAAGAATTATTAAAGAAATTCAACATAAACATTTAATCCTCCAAAAATGGAAGCTTTCTAACAAAGAAACAAAGAACTTAAAGAAGACTTTATTTTCTAAAGGATTTCCAAAATTGCCAAATTCGAATCTGGCTTTAAAATTCTAAAATTCAAATTTCAAAAAAATCTAATTAACCTAAATTATAATTTTAGGAAATTTTCGGTGTAGCTGAATGTAGCCTAAAAATGTCGAATTTCAAAAAGGATTCCCTTGAAGGAGAATCGAGTGTCACAGAGCTCTGTTTGAAGTAGAGTTGAGCAGAGTTTGAAAATCATTGTTGAAATCAGTATTAACTACTATGTAACACTGATAAGCTTCAAATAAAGTGAAACCGAAAACTTGATATATATTTTGCAACTAAAAATTCTCTAAAAGCAAGTTTTATAATAATCTGATTGTTTTTTTAATTTACTTTTTAACAATTCTATCCGCCATATATTGAATCTACTCAAAATTTTTTTTATTTTTGGGTAATGCCTGTCCAAAAGGGATTAATATTTAAAAAATTCAGAGTACCTTACAATTAAATACGAGAACATAAAATAAATTGTCAAATAACATTATTGTATGTACAATTTGCGTAGAACGAAAATAATTGTTTAAACAATTTTATTCATCGCAAGTACCACCTTAATTAAATATGCAGTTCGTATTTTCATCGTCGTTTGTCCCATATTTCAATATATTCGTAATTGAAACTACGATTAGTTTTTCCGATATTGAATTAGACGTTAAATAAATTGCGAAGCAAATAGATCTTCGTCACCTCAATTATAGTTGAATATTTAATGCAAGACACACTTAAACTTCCGGCGGGTTGGTAATTGCTGGTATTGTCGGATCATCCTACCGGCCGTCCTGGTATATTCTTGTATCTCATTGACGCTGCTGGAGAACAGAAATTCGTTATACAAATTGAAACTTATTTGGTGTACTGCCGAGCCGGCTGTGTCGCTTCGTAGATTCACTAAAATAAATTAACGCCAGTCCAATTATCGTAACGAGTCCCTTCTCACTCACGTTCTACTGTATGTTTTTTTATATCGATTCTTTTACGATACT
>Ga0157364_1007991_pt1 | contig 10949 bp, 11 predicted proteins | sample AttsexASBM2_FD_111476 | JGI IMG/M metagenome (GOLD analysis project Ga0157364, IMG submission 111476) | Fungus gardens microbial communities from leaf cutter ant in Ribeirão Preto, State of São Paulo, Brazil - Atta sexdens ASBM2 | ecosystem: Host-associated > Fungi > Mycelium > Unclassified ... | reverse complement strand
GTTTGGCTTGGATGACTTGAATCATCAAATATAAATTTGATTTTTGCCTAAAGTGAAAATTCGTTTTTAGTAAGTGCCTGTTTATTAGTGCTGCATTCAAGTATATGTGCTCTCTCTTTCTCTCTCTCTCTCTCTCTCTCTCTCTCTCTTTCTCTCTCTCATAATTAAAACATATATTTATTGTCAGAAAAGCATTTTTGCGAGAGAGGCATCTTGAAGAAATAATCGCTCTATTTTCTCAGAGTTATAAAATCATTAATAAATAATGTCAAAATCATTATATATTTAATATTAAATATTTTCATTGCATTTTTTTTTTGTAAGAAGAAAATATCTGCCATATCTCCAATATCATTTTTTCGAGCATGTATATAAAAATGCTCCCATTTCAGTCGCGCAAATTATACTTTTTGGAATGAATCAATATTTGTTAAAATATTGTAACAAATTAAAATTTTTAACTTTAAAGAAATTTAAAATGACATTTTAATAAAATTTTCTATTATACAATAATTTAAAAGTATCATCTCCGCGCGTAATTATAACACATGTATTCTTATTATTCATAATGTAAAAGGATCAGTAGTTTAACAATATTAAAGAACAGGATTAGCTTTTCATTAATTGTCTCTAAAGTAGCTCAAAATTAGCTCCAAGTCAGACAAAAGCGCTCTCAATTTTAAATTTGGCAATTTATGTTTTACTGACTACGCATTTTCAATATGCAATATCTATTATTCAATAGAGAAGGCTGAATTCGTATCATTCTATTACATGGCTAATAATGCTTGTAACATTTGTAATTGTTAGAATAATTAAAATCTAACTCAGAAGCAGAATATCTTAACAATAATTCAATTATAATAACTTACTGTACAGTGGCTATGACTTAACTAAAATATAAATTACTCAAACAATGGGAAAGGACCTGACTTATCGCGCAGTCTCTTAGTAATATTTGCTCATTGAAAATATCAGAAACTTTAATGTGCTTTGCATATTACGTACTGTAGATAATTGAGTAGCAATGATATTTATGAAAATAATTTTTAACCTGCAAATAATAATAACTGTTTTATTGTAGTATAATCAATTATAAATTCTAAATAATATATGTAAAACAAAAAGTACTCTATATATATCTGCATTTAAATTTGCGACACTTGCAAATATCTATTATATATATAAGTTGATGTGCACAATTTTCGCTATTGTATATTGTGTGCATAATTAATAAAATACATATAAATAATGTTTTACGTTCGAAGTGATGCCTCGCCTTCCGTGATCAGTAATTAATTGATTTTATTTTCCTCTAAATTTAACATTTTATCTTCGATTATTTTAGAGACTGATGATTACGCGAATCAACGACAAAGTACGTTAATCGGTGAAATGGCTGTGAAAGTGGATGCATTTAATACATTATTTGATGAAAAGCGCTGTGCAGCCTACCACTGATCAATCGCTTGATGGTATCTTTACGGTTTGTTAGATGGTCACGGGTCATCGCTGGCCTGCTGATGATGAGCGACCCATTTGCGGCAAGGCGAACACCGTGTCGAACGGTTATGATCGAATACAGTTATACCGAATGCATTCGAATTCACAACATCTTTCAAACCTCCCTTTGAAATATTTTTAAGTTGTATATTATTCATAGATTTCCAAAATATTTAAATAATATTTAATCTAATTTGAATGTAACATTTATTTTTGTTACATGAATACATCGTTCTTGACAAATAGTTCTGTTGATTGTAACAGATACATTAAGATCATGTTCCAATACCTGTACTGAAAATCTATAGTATACGTAACGTGAACTATAGATTTTCAGTACTGGCAGTGTATATCGGAACATCGCCTAATAGAATGAACAGATGCAAATTTTGTATGCATAATACATCTCTTCTTAATATATCTTGTTTGCAGAACGTAACATGGCTTACTAGGGTAACTCCAGTATATACGCATCTATCAGAAACTTAATTTATTAAGTATTATTTACTATGTTTAAAGTAAATGAACTATATCAGTAAAAACTTTGTATTGTCTACTATTATGAAAAAAATATTAGAAATTCGAAATATTTATAAGGTGAGATATATGGCTACCTATGAGGGGGGGGGCTCATAAAAAATTTACAAATAATGCATATATTGTAAGACGTACAATAACTTATAAAATGCTAACTTTATAAAGTTTTATTAAAGAAGAATGATAAATATGAAGTAATAAATAATTACAATCTTCCCAGATGTATTACAAGTGTTATGACATTACAAGTGTTATGATGTACATATTTCATGTAATGTGTTTATTGCACTGAATTCAATCTGTGCACTTTGTATGCTTTGGGCATAAACCCGCCTGTTAAAAATACCATATATCCCAAATAGGTGGGATATACAAAACAACAAACTGAACAAAGAATACTAGAGCAAATATTTGTATTCGAGAGATGCAAAAAACTCATTTTAACTGAAAGCGCATGACAAAAACTCATCAAATTCATCAAAATAATTTGGGTTAGCGTCGAGCAAACGACGATTTTAGTAAAAAATCAATCGCATCATAAGGATAAGAGATATATGTCTGATGCATCAGTGTGTATCATCAATACGCATTGCTTGAATGTAATATCAGTTCGCACTATACACGATTTTAATGCATCATGGAACATTATCGTTTGAGGAAAGATATACTGGTGCATATATCGCTAAAGCTACAATAGCTTCAATTAATTCAATACTAAACTTAAAATTAATTATAGGATATGCTTAAGAACAGAATAGAATATAATAAATTATTATATCATATATATGTATTTGAAAGAAATGTAATATGTAAATTAAATACAATATTACATACAGTGAATGCAAAATGTATTCATACAGAGAAAATATTTTTTTAAAAAACTTTATTTTAAAAAGTAAATATTATCCAGAGAAATGAGTCTCATCGAACTGATGTCGAATCAATATAAATAAACGATGATTTCAATATCAATTTGACACCGATTCGACGTTTAATTGACGATTATTTCTTGTTAGATAATTAACAATTTATTCATAAAGAATAAAATAGACTATATTTCTTCAAATTATATATTCCAAAAAGATGTATATTAATTATACAAAATATATCATTTGAAAAATAAGCGAAAATTAAAAATTGTATGTTTAAATGCTCAAAAAGTATTCATATAGATGAGAAACTTAGCTTCTAAAAAGGGATACTTGCGAAACTTGTTTATGCTAGAATGTATTCATTGTATAAAATTGCTAATTAATGTTTATTTTCTTATAAATAAGATTTTTCTTATAACAAATTTCCTTGTACGAATACTTTTTGCTCTCACTGTATATGTATAACATATAAAACTTTTTATTACATAGTTATTATGCAATATTAAATTTTATAAAAAATATAATGGTATAATGTATAATTTAATATTATATGTAAAGTCCTTAAATGTATCGCTAAATGATTAGATTAAAAAAAAACTAAATGCATAGATAACATTTAAAAATCTATATATGAACTCTTTTTCCTAATCAAACTGTCCTAATCAACTGTAACTGTTGTAACATTATTTCTGTTGTAGCGATACACAAATCGTACATTAATTAACGAAACGGACAATATTAAGTCTATTTGCATTTAGATAAGCTGCAATTATCTCTCGAGCGTTCTACTTACCTGACATTGAAATCCCATCGCATCGAGCAAGTTACGATATCTAGCGGAGCGGGAAAGCGAGGAGATTACGGATGTTATTGCATTCAACTAACTTTGCACGATTCCCGTTAGCTTACAGTACAGCATAAACTATAGCATATGGTATGGTTACCACTAATTATGTTGTTAGACTCAGAGATTAGCCAAACGTTCAATAGCCTTGTGCGAATCAATTGCATAACGTGTGCATCGCGTTTGTACATTGCGATCTCAATAAATTGTCATTATTTTTTTATCGCAACTTCTAAATGTGTGCCTTTTTACCTCAAATTCGACAAACAACGATTGTATGAACATGTAAAGTGTGTTCGTAATATCGATCTTGGCGTATAGGCGCGCGCACGCACGCACACACGCACGCACGCACGCACGCACGCACGCACGCACGCACACACACACACATACACAGAGAGAGAGAGCGACTACAGTGTTCCGTTTCAGACACGATTCATTAATAATTGAACAACTCTGATGCCAATAGGAGAATGAAAAACGCGTCGACTGCTGATTGCAGTTATACGTATGCAATGACTCGAGAGAGAGAGGAAGATTCATATTCATTTTACCGCGATTAATTCTTTTTTTTTTAATTTTCACATTAGGTGAATTCATTCCGCAAGGGAAAACGAAGCGTAGTAGCGACTAATCTTTTTTTTAATTCTTACAATTGACTTTCTATATATTCTATATATTTTGTATTTCGAATTCATAGGTGATTATACTTCGTAAAATTATCGTGTATAAGAATGTAATTAAGCGAAAAGTATCACAAATAGTTTTAACGAAGAAAAGAAGTGATATATAACTTTGTTAGAGAATTGCATTCGACAATTCATCGATTCGGTAATATACATATGGAACTGGAAAGAGAAGAGCGGTCTCTATTTACTGTATCCATAGGTCATACGTCGCAATTCATGTATATAAGAGAGTATATAACGGAAGACATGCGAATCTACATTCGCCGAGAGAACATTGAAAAGAAATATCGTTTCGACGAAACATTTTATCTAATCCCACAGAGACCGTAATCGCGTCTTTGCTATATTCTTCCGTATTTTTCCAAGAGTTCGATATATACCGAATATGCAGATAGTGAACGATTTGAATGAAATTTTCCTCGCCACTTGCTCGCGCTTAACATCTATTTCTTAAACATTCGAGCATATTCTGACCATCGAGCAGAATCCGCGTCGAACAAGTTTCAACAAAACAACAATACTGTCATATCCATGCTATTACATTGAATGCTTTCTCTTTCGTTTATAATTAAAATTAAAGCGCAAATTAAATTATTGTAACTTTATGAAATAAGTTTCTACCGCATATTTAAGATTTAATTCTGTATTTCTATTGTAAAATCATCGATCATATTTATAGTGCGAAATAAAGTTGGCTGAACGTTTCAATAAAAATTAGCTTGCAAAATATAAATTTTATTTTTCTTCAATCAGTTTGTTTTATTAAGTTATTAAATCAAGTTTTAATGTAATATGCTTTCTTCATTTGTTTTCATTTTAACAAATATGTACCTACATATACCTGTGTGTACGATTATATATTAGTACTCGAAATATGTTCGCTAATAATACACTTGTGCAGTTAAACCTTTCACATATTTATCACATGGACATTTTCAATCCAAATAAACAGTGCGTGAGACATGAGAAATTTACTTCATATTTCATTATTCAAACATGCGCACATGATATTATATTATCATAATATGAAAATTATTTTCTTAGCTATAGAATATTTTCAAATGAGAATAAAATATAAAAATACAAAAATTATTAATATTTTTTATATTTACTTAATAATCTTCTTTATAAAATGTTAAGCTTATTCTGTTACTATTATTAAACAATGAAATTAAACAATGAAATTATTATAACACTAGTTTACAACAAAAAGTTACTTGGAACCATACAAGGTGTTTCTTATAAATTTTTGAAGGTTGAAAATGTGACGCCGTAAACCCTCCAAAGATCAACTCTATCAACTCCGAGTATCTTTTTCTCTTTGTTCAACATTCGGTGAACAAGATAAAATGATACTCAAGTTGACAGAGTCAAGTTTTAAAACGTACCTCAGAACGTCAGGTTTCCGAAATAATTGACATTTAATATGCAAAAAAATGGCTTTTTGCAATATTTGACACTTTAAAAAAAAGGTTAATGTTATATTAAAATTTTAATAAAAAATTTCATTTTTTTAATATTGCAAGTTTAACTAATATTATGTTATTTTATTCCTTTTTAAATCTATAATATACATAATATACATAATCTATCTTATAAAAAAATCAACTGATGTTGTATAGTAGCAAATTAGATTTTTTGTTGCGCGTTTCTTCAATTTTGGATTAATACGAAAGAAAAGCTCAAACTACATTAAAGTCTCAGGATTTAGGTTTCAGAAATATATCAAAGATAATTTCATTTTGGTCGTTAAAATATGCAGCATCTGTCTCATTTATTATTCTGTATGTAGTCCCTCATAAATTTAATATATTACTCGCTTTTCCATGTGAATCATTACGCATGCCTGATGGAATTCTGTAGTCACTTTCATGTGGCATCCCGAAATCGTCATTCTCCAATTTATGAACGTCTTATTCATTAACGCATTTTTCATTCGTCGTATTAATCGTCATATCAACGTATTTTTTTTTAATCTTTCATATTGCAGAAAAAAGTGTTTATAAAGGTAACATACAATATATTTTTCATAATAATGTTAATGTGTGTTGTATATTAGTAGTATATCAATAATCATATTACATTAAAATGTGATAACATTTTTATCAGGTAATAAATGCTATATCGATTATGATATTAAAAGCTATTTAACACTGATTTTTAATAATTGCGGTAGGAAATAATGACACTACCTTCGAAATGATAAAGTAATGATTTGCTATTAAATCTCGCTTAAGTGCTTTTTTATATTCCCCTGACAAATTCTCTTTCGAATCAAAGTGTATAGAGAAGACCGAGGCTAGTTGTCGTACGGGGTTAAAGTGCTTATAACTCAAACATTTCATGGCAGAAAAGTCTCTTTTTTTTTCTGTAGTGGATAATATTAATTTGTTATGTAAAATGATTTGCATCACAAGCGTTCTATATATTATTTATAATAATTTTTTTTTAAAAATAGGAAAATTTTTCTTATCACCTATTTTGTTGCCTGACAAGTCTCTGGCATTATTAATCGCAATATCCCTATATTCATAGAAAACGACATGTTTTAGAAGATCTTTGTTACAAGTAAAATTAATCATTATCTTGACAAAGTTTGTGAATACAATCTCTTTTATTAAAAATGGCTGTGTGGGACAGATTAACTAACCAAAAAATGAGATGAGATTAGACAACTAATTTTAATATCTTTAGAGAATATATTTTTAGAGAATATATTTATAAATATATTATATTTCATATAGATATATATGTTTTTTCATTTTTCATATAGAAACTACAAAAACAAATTACGTATTTTATAATAAAAATAATTATTTTATTTATATTAATACCATAATTACTATTATTTCTTAAACTATTATTTCTATAACTTAATATTAAGATAAAAATTATATTTTTATATATGTTGTCCATAACAAATATGCTGCCAATAGAACGTGACAATCAACCCAGGACACAGGGTTAATTGTCACATTTTTGTAGCTTTCATTTAAAATTAAATAACTTATTTTGACGATATGATTGAATTCACGTAATATTTTTTTAATACCTAAATATTTTTTTAATACTTAAAGGATGTAGGTATATTATAACTTATATTTCAAAATTAGGCATTCACTTTTTTTTAAAAGTCACTAATCAAAAACTGATAACCGACTTTGGTTTCTACGTTACCTGCTTCGAAAAAAGTTTGCGCAAGCATCTTTAAAAGATAAATAGAATAATAAAAATTGAAATTTACAATGAAAAAAATGAGAGAGAGAGAGAGAGAGAGAAAGAGAGAGAGAGAGAGAGAGAGAAATAAAGCGGAACGAAAATAAAAGAGATAAAGTAGAAATAACGCATCAATTGTGAATTATTTATATATGAACGGATATTTTCATGCATGCTGTAGATTAATGTTAGAATTGTATATGATAAAAGCATATCTTTTCTTACTTTGTTTTCTTGTATTTTATACTTTGATAAAAGGATTATGCTTTGATAAAAGGAGATTCTTTAGATGTTACAGAACAAGTTAAAAATTAACAACACACATAGAAAGAGAAAAACTTCAAAAAATAAGACGTATAACTGGAAAATCCATTCAGAGAATACTAGTTTGAAATAGCAAAATGGAGTCGAAAACATTTCATATGAACGGATAAAAGCAAAAAGAAATACAAAAGAAAAAAGAAATACAAAGGGGCATCATATTGAAAATATAGTGGTCGAGAGATGTTCACAAAAAAACAATGAAAGATGCTGTTTAAATACAAAAATAAAGAAAGTTGAAATGAATGAGACGGATGAACAAAAAGAACGTCAGTAAAAAGAATATTACAAATTCAAAAAATGACGATGGAAAATATAAAAAAATATCGTGTAAAAAATAAAAGTGTTAAGTATCATATTTTTAGTTTTATTTCAATTTATACATTTTTATTTCTATTTTTTTTCAACTGTGATAAAATTTATTAGAATGCAAAAATTACATATACTTCTTTGCATAATAAATATAAATAATTGTTTGCATAAATAATACACATACATAACTAAAAATAATTGTATTACGAATCGTCAATTTATAATTATAATTGTGTAATGTACTATGTGCATTATTTATATACGCTTTCAATCAATTATTTCTACGGTGTAATAAATATTTTTTTATTCTATATGAGTCAAATCTAAATTCTCTCTCTCTCTCTCTCTCTCTCTCTCTCTCTCCCTCCCTCCCTCCTCTTCCCCCCCCCTCTCTGAGATATTGTTTGATAATACAGTGCTATTGTCAATTTTCAGTCTCATATGCAGTTAGAACAAATCCCGAAAAATATGAAATAAAAATGTCAAGATAAAAAAATCGAGATAAAAATGTGCGAAAGTAAAATGTCACGTACCTTCATTTGATACCTTTTTTAAACAAATTAATTTTGTGAGCACCTTATGACAGAGCTGTCATACATAAATCGTGGGATAAGTCAAGCTATCGAGAACCTACGCAAAGTAAACTTGTGTACACGTGCAGAAAATAATTATGTATATATAAAATAATAATGTAAATAAAATGAGAGATGCAGCAATTACGTTATGTAATACATATAAGGTTATAAACATTTATATTGGATACAAAATAAAAGTCATGCTTCGTGTTTGCTATAAATATATTGTATGTAAGGCTATGAAAAGATATCCTTGTAAAGGAATATGAACTTACAAGAGAACCTCGCGAGATGTCAAATTCTGATTTTAATAAAATTTTGTATACTTATAGCTTACATAAAGAGATAAATTTAGAAAATATCAGTTGCAGCCAAAAAAACAATTTGAAATCACCCCTTATATGTAAAACAGTTTTTAGCTTTTTCATATCTCGAAAACTTTTCGATATCAAAAAATATTTTACACAAAAGTTTTATAACAAAATTAGCTGTATTCATTCGCGTTAATAATATTTTTTTTTAATAATTATTTTTCAAAATTTTCAAAAAAAGTTTTAAATAAATATTCTAAAAAAATATCACTGAATAAATAGACATAATTTTAGTAAAACTTTTATATAAAACATTTTCGTATATATTGAATAGTTTTTGAATTATAGTGGAGAAAAAGTCGAAACTGGTTTTCGATTTTCAAATAACGTATTAAAATCTCCTATATTATACAAGAATCATTTATTTAAAAAAATTATTTTTTAATATTTTCCTAATTAAGAACTTTCATTTTTACTTCAAATCGTTTTCAGTAATAAATATATATGATATATGTATATAATATGATATATATGATAAATATATATAATATATATGATAAAAAATATATATGATATTATAAAAATAATATCAACTATAATTAATAAAAATAATTACACTTTTGTTAGTTAAGTAATGCTAATATTGTTAATGCTATCTCTTCACTAAATTACATAAATATGTTATCTTTATTTATCAGATAAGTAAATAATTTATTATATCAATATCTGAAAAAATAATTTGTTGCATAATTATATGCATAATTATATGCGAAAAGAAATTAATTTAATTTATTAAAAAGTAATCTAAATGAACAATTCTGGTGAGCTGTTCACTGTAATCTAACTACTCTAAAGAATTTACTCACGTTCAAGAATTAATTATGAAACTGCATGTGAAGTTTTATTTCTCAGTTGTTTTCATATCCTGTGTTATTGCTACCATGTAAAAATTTTGCAAGCAACACCATTAATGTGTCAGTCCTAATGCACTCATGTCAGAAATTTTATTATATTCTATTATTATAACCTTATGCGAAGTTTATTGAATAAGTGCTGATATAATGAAAGCCTTTAAAATAAAATAAAATAAAATAAAATAAAATAATATTTACGCAAATAAAAGATTATTTGATATCGAATGCAATTTCTAGTTGTACTTTCTAGTTATACATTTATATCTCTATAGCTTACAATTTATTTTACAATATAAACATTCCAAGTTAATAAATATTTATATCATTTATAGAATGAAATAGTTCTTAAATATATTTTTTCCTTATGCTTAATTCAAAGAACAAATATATGTTAGTTTAAGCTTCTAAAATGTTATAAAATTAATAATTTTTTCAAATTAAGGAATATGAAAATTGTTTTGAGCTGAGAGCAAACATACAAGATAGATTTGAAATCGTAAAAGAAAAGAAAAGCTATTTAAGTCTCCAAGTTTCTCATAGAAAAAGGTGTAGAGAAAATATGGAAGAAAATTACCCAAGTTAGCAGAATTCACATCATAGTTTTCAACTACTGCTACCTAGAATATCATCTAACATTTTTATTTCTATAAAACTAGCTAAAAATTGTATATAAATTTGTTTTCGTTAGTATGATATAGAAACAAATGCATGTGGATGAACCTCAAAATATTATATTAGGTGTACAACTTTGCTTCCGCCGTTTTTTTCCGAAATTCAAGGCTTTATTGTAAAAAACTGGTTATACATTTATGATTCAAAGTATTGTCCATCGCTGGCCACTACTTTCTCCCATCT
>Ga0157364_1007990_pt1 | contig 10950 bp, 6 predicted proteins | sample AttsexASBM2_FD_111476 | JGI IMG/M metagenome (GOLD analysis project Ga0157364, IMG submission 111476) | Fungus gardens microbial communities from leaf cutter ant in Ribeirão Preto, State of São Paulo, Brazil - Atta sexdens ASBM2 | ecosystem: Host-associated > Fungi > Mycelium > Unclassified ... | reverse complement strand
TCTCGCTCTTATTACAATCAAATTGTTTGCAATTTACTTGTTGCTTGCAACTATACATTGTTAAAAATGAAATATTAATATTAATTTAAAGACGTATAGTGGACTTTCTGAGACATTAATTAAAATTAACATTTTTGTACAAAAAAATATTAATTTTAACATTTTTGCATGTTTAAGTTAAAATTAACATTTTATTTTTAACAATATATCCGCTTCAATTTTAATTTACTTACATTTCTTAATTTATTTTAATTTAAAAATTAAAGAGTTAATTAAATGTATAAAATTATTCGTGCGCGTTTGTCTTTAAGAATTAAACGTGGCATGGAAAATGTAAGGGTAAATGTCAGAGAAATTTTTGAAAAATGTAGACAGTTTACTCGCTGCTGCCATACTAAGTATTACACGCTTATTTGCCCTGCTAATGCCTAGCTAATGCCCATTTCTCTCGTCGTGACTGATTAATCTCATTAAAAGCTTTTATGCTAACTATGAAAATGTTTTAAGATAAAGTCTTCAGATTTTGTTTTTAACAATAAATTGTGCGAGAGATTGACAACTTTGTAATATTTTATAAAATTAGTAAACTATGACCAAATATTAATACATAATTTATTTGAAATCATTATGCTATGTAGAATAAATTTGATATCCACTTTATTATAAAAACAAAATAAGTAATTTTTTAAATCGTATGCATACATAATCTATCTAACGCATATAATGGATGTTGAGAACATCAATTTTACAACATGGTAAGAAAAATTTGACTAGAAGTTCTAGCGAGTAACATATTCTCCAAATAAGCAGCTATATGTCCAAAAATAAAAGAAATGAATTTAAAAACAGACGGATTTTGAATTGAAAAATATATACATAAATCTTGGTCTGTTTGAAATATCAGGAAAAGGATATTAAAATCGAGAGAGAAAGAGCGCAATAATAAAAATATTCGTAATAAAATTCTTGTTAGATAATACTTATTATAATTTTTTCTGTTTTCAATATTATATATCATACTTTATATCCGAATTACTTTTAAAATATTTAAAACGCAAATAATTAAAGTTGAAATTTATTAAGCTCTTCTTTTGTTTGATAAGAAAGAAAATGCAGATTCATTCTATATCAATTGTAGAATAAATTGATTGATTTATTTATATTTGTGTGGCATAAAATGTTTGCTATTTGCTCAACTTTAATTATTTTCTTATTATTTTTATTGAAAGAAACAATTCAAAGATCTAAGACTAAATGTTAATTTCATAATGCTTTCTTCCTACACACATACACATTTCCAATATTATTTTTATATTTTATTTATACATTAAACATTTATTTATTTAGAAAATCCTAAGAAAAACCTTTACATAAAATTTTTTATTTAAATAAATATTTATTGAAAGAAACAATTTAATGATCAATTTGTATAAATTAATATATGTATAATTTGAAAAAATTAACTTAGCGAAATTTTATTAATCTTAATTTTTTATGGAAAGCTATTTTTTCGTCGATTAATCAGATCAATTACACATCAAAAACAAAATAAATTGAAAATTTCTTATTGATTTTTTGTTGTTGATGAGTGCGTACGAAAATTACTTTATTCTTAGATCTCTATCGCGATCTAATGTGTCAAAAGAGATCGAGTTATAGTATCAGGCAGAAAAATCAACGTAAAATGTTGGATAGTTACTACCATCCAGGCCACGAATAATATCCTGAGACGTAGGATTTATCATTTTCCGGCGCCACGGCAATGAAAGGATAAAGTGATATTAATGACTTTAACGTGATGGCGGCTTTGTTCTCAACGTTGTGCGTACTACACCGTATCGGTATACTGTGTGCGAGAATGTGTGTGAGAAGAGTATAAATCATGATTACTCGGCGAAATTACACGAAAGGAATTACGCGATTCATGAGGCTATCGCATAAATTAGAAATACATGAAAATATTCACGGTCATATATGTATATCTTTGATATTCTAAAATATCTGTTTCTTCTAATATAAATCTATTTCAATATTTTTTTCAGTGAATAGTTAGTGTCAATAATAGAGTATCCATTAGTATTTATTTAATGTAAACATTTCGATTAATATTACCTTGATATATGAAATTAACAAACACTATTGTATTATTATACAACATCTGATAGCTGGAATAATAAATATTAAATTATAATATCATCACTAATCATATAATTTACATAACTTTAATAGGGTTCACCACAATTGATCATTATTATACTGATCATTATACAATATATTAATATCTGTGTTTGGAACTATTTTGGAAGGTTGCATATGAATAGTGGAATGTAAATTTCATTCGTGCATGCGCCCACGATAATAATTATTTTCAGTCTTTGACATTAGGTTGTTTTCATCAATTGGCACAATACAAAGTCATTCTAAATTAACATAAAATTAATTATGAAATTCGATAAGGATTCGATGCTCTTCGTGAAATGATAACCATCAATGAATTGCATGGTACATTAGTCAATTAATCCTAAATTCGCGCAATTTAGTTTATGATATTGCATCATTTAATAAATAAATAAATAAATAATTAAATTAGTTAGTATCCTTTTCATTTTGACACACATTATATATCTTGTTATCTAATATTATCCGTCTATTTTAAGACTCTAATTTAAGTAAAATAATGTTAGATATATGTATATATTGGGTTGTCCGGAAAGTTCGTGCCGATGTTGAAGGAAAATTGAAATGCAGAAAATTTAAATTTTAGTATATATTTATTAAATTATATAGGTTAGTCGGCACGAACTTTTCGGACAATCCAATACATATTAATACAAGTTAATAAAAACTTAAAATATTTAAAATCTATTCGTCTCGAATTATATAGTTTTTCATAATTGTTTGACTTTTAAAGTGACTTTAGTCACTAATAAATCACGGCTCTACTTTATTAATTATCTCAAATATCATTATTATTATTAGTCTTCAGCATAGTTAACCGACATTGATAAAATCAATGAAAAATAGAACAGCGCTCGATGAAAGTCTCAAAATTGGATTATATTGCTCAACCGAACTTCCTGTATTTCCTTCGTATCCGATGTCCTTCGTAGAATCGAATCGCTACCGAAAATTACCTGTCGTACGTCTACGACGTGTTCCGCGACGACGAATTTGTGGACTGGCGAGGACTTCGTTAGGCCGGAAATTAATTAACGTGCGCTGATCGTTCGATCCCCCAGGATCGACGAAACTCATTCGTCCATTTATTTGTTCGTTCATCGCAAGAACATCGTTGATGGTCACCAACGATCGACATTTCACTTCGCTATTAATTAATTTCTTTAGTGTCCAATAGGCTAGGTCAGTAGTTAATCTCCTGATGCACTAATAGTCACAATATTCGACGACATCATGCAAAATGCATTTTGCAAAAAAGACATTTCATTATTCTTTCACATAAATATACATACTTAATTATTTTCAATTCTTGGTGAAAATTTTTCTCATAACTTTTATACGAATTGGAACATTTTTCAGAAATACTCAGAAATATTCGGAAAGTTTATATCTTCTCTCAGAATTTTTCATACAAGTGAATTCTGAAATATTCTGAAATTTCTCATCCCATAATTAAAAAAAAAATATTTAAAAAATGTTTTTAATTTTATAACATTTCATCAGGAATTATACTTACAAAAAATCTTAGAAATTTTATGATATTTCATAAATTAACATATTTTTTTTAAATTATGGAATGAGAAATTTCAGATATTTCAGAATTCACTTGTATGAAAAATTCTGAGAAAAGATGTAGATTTTCTGAGAAATGTTCCAATTCGTATAAAAAATATGAGAAAGTTATAAAATTATATAGAAATTCTGAAAAATTACGTGAAAAATTCTGAGAAAAATTTTCACCAGGAAGATATTATAATATAAAATATTATAATATAAGATATAATATAAAGATTATAATATAAAAGAATATAATAAATTAAATTCAAATGTAGTTAATAATTTTTCATTTTACTTATATATATATATTCTTTTTTTGGATAATACACATTAATCACAATAACCTGAAAAATATTCGAGTAAAAACTCAAATATACTTAGATATCTGCACATTAATTGCATTTATCTTTTATTGTGTCAATTTCTTTTATTTTGCGAATTATAACATAAAGAAGTTTTTGAAAAATATACTATAACATACTCAAGATCTTACTAAATATTCAAATGTTATAATAAAGAAATTTCTTGTTACGAAAGAATCAATCTATTAAACTTGCCGCTTTCGAAACTCGATTAAAATCACAAATTATATCTATTATATACCTATTATATAGCTATTATATTCGCAAACATAGAAAGAAATGCATATGGAAACACCGTCACTTTATTTTTACATTCGAAAATAACGCTGTTAAAAGCTTTTCATAAATATTTGCATAAAACCCAATCAATCCCGTTAAATCAGTAATTGATTGACTTGTATATACTTTAGCCTCGAATTTAGGAACCATGAAGCGAAAGTCATAGCCTATCCTCCCACTAATTAGTTTGTTACCAAGATCTATCTTCTGTCAAAGCTGAAGAAGCCTCTTAGTGATTTCACTTATTCTACAATCATATATCGCATGTAAACAGAAATTTAAACGAGCGAACATAAACATGATGATTACAGTAAACATATATTTAAAAATAATTTTTCATTTTTTTCTTAGTTACAGATCTTTTTTTTAGTTAAAATTTATTCATAATTTTGTTAAAAATTATTTGTTAATTTCAAACTTTGATGTAAATTATGCGACCCAAGGTCGCATTATACAACGACAAAAGTTTAAACGGATCATATTCACGATGTCGTTCAAAGTTAACAAGAACTTTGTCAAAAATAAGTCACAAAATATTTTATAAAATAATTATATTTTCAAAATAATAACGCGATAAATTAAAACGATTCGTACTATTATTTATTTGCTAGATTTTACATAAATAGCCATTGTTTCGATACAATTTAAACAAGCCTGAGAGTTATAATTAATCATACATTAATTGCGACAGTTAGTTAATCGCGAGTTGAGAGAATGAGTTTCTCATCATCAAAGCAAAGGACAGGAATGACTATGGAGATCTCTGTTGGAGACAAATTTCTTTATGCTAAACTTATAGATCTAAGAAAATCGCAATGTATTTACGATATTTGTAATCAAAAAAGTCGTTTAAAAACAGAGCGTTTTTGTTGGAAAAAGGGGTAAAATAAAAAATTATCTTGATATCTTATTTAATTTATGATATATAGTTGAAGTACAGTTAATTTTGTTTAATATAATATTTTAAAAATTAAATTGTAAAATTCGGCTCTATACGCACCTTGTAGCTTTATAAAAAAAGAAGCTGAGAAGGTCTTGTGACGTGATATTATTTCTAAGAGATAAAAGCATGAAGACATGTATCTACACTATAAGAGAAGCAGATCATTTTATTTATTGTATTATAATACTTTTAAAAGCAAATTACAAAATTGTCCTCTTAAGAAGTTTCGTAAGTAAAAAAAATTTTATGGCACATCTTTCTTTAACGCTACAATACATGATAGTGCAAGTATATATCTACACCTTAAATAAGATGTACATTAATTGTACTCGTCACTTTTGTTAATTTTTAATTCTTTAAATGATTGCTTTTTGAAGATGCGAGGATCGAGCCTCATTGAGTAAATTATATCTAATAGACGATACATGCGTAGCTTATGCGCGTCAGCACTCTATATAGAAATCATGGTGTTAACGTGATTGGAGATACACGTGTATTTAGATACACGTGGAAGAGATCATTATCTACTATATATATGTAATAAAAAGAAATATCAAGATAAGTTTATTCGATCGATTTATTTATCACTCAGTCCATTTTAGACTTAAACAATCTGTCCATAATTTATGTACGTCAGACTTACAATATTCTAAGCTAATATTTTATATGCCTTATAATTTTGTGTACATGCTATATATTTCGAGATATATACTTAAATATATATTTTATGCATATTCTAATTTCCAAATTTTTCATATTACGTTGCATAAAATTATAAATTCTATCATCGATTTTAATACAAAAATAAAAAAATATATCCGTCTAAAGTGAATTTTATAAAATAATTTTATATGGCAATATTCTTTGTATTTGATAAAATACAGTAACTATTTTCGCATATTTAAGACAATATTTATTTAACAAATACAAATGTCTAAGGATATTTCCCAGCTAACGTTCGTCAGAACACGAAGTTTTGTTTAATATTATTGGATACATTAATTTACTTAAGGATCCGAAGACAATAGGCCTGTTCTTTTTAACTAAACTTTCACCACACCACAGTTTTTTCTTCCTTTTCTCTTCAGGATGAAAGAAGAAAAAGAAAAATGAATTAGTGCAAAAATTCAACCAAAAAGAACAGACCTTATATTTCCAATTCATATCGGATTTCATAAATATTACTTTACTATTGACTTTATACAGCTCTTTTAAATTTCTTGGCTCTGCTCTTTCTCGTCATCCAATTATGAAATAGTTTGGAACACAAGACAGTGCCAATTTATCATTGTAATTTGCGATATACTTCATGTTTTCATTTCAACCTGTTATAATCATGAATTCTCTTTTCTAACGTGTTTTTTTTTTATGTTATATTATTGTAATGAAATTTTAATTCATGATAGATTGTCATCAGACTGATGAAGATTTACAATTAATTTAGATTTAATATAATCAAAACGTACCATTGTGACACGTTTTATTGTGATAATGTATATATATATATATAAAACTAATTTTACAATACACATATTACTAACTAATTTTCTAATTATTTGATTATGATAAACTAGTTCAATTAGATCCTTTATTGTTCGTTATTTAGCTAGCCTACTTAGTTTAATTTGTTGTTACACATCCGAGCGAATAATATTTATATATTTTTTTATTTTATTTAAATTCGATATTAAATATAATTCGATATTAAACATTCTTCTGCCTCTCTCAATTCTTTCGAAAACAAAAAAGAATAAAAAAATTAATAATTTGTCTGAATATATAGATCAATTGACACTTTTGCTTATTGTTCAGATTATCAAGAGAGTTTCAGATATAATAACCGTATAGTATATATCACAAAAGGGGATGTGGAAATAATCGGTAACGTGATATAAATCAAGCGCGACAGCGATTGTCCGACATCGCCGGCAACGGGCATAATTAATTTTCAGAGGGAATCATTTTGCCGTTAAACTTCTTGACAAGCCGATAAATTGGTGCCGCGATGAAACCTCCAGCGATTAATCCTCGCGATAATTGATCGCTAACCATATATGCGACGACACTGTCGCGTCGGTCGCCCTCGTCGTTCGAGACGGAGAAATAACAAACATATGCACAAGTACACGCGGGATATCGGTTTCCGTATTTTTGGTTAATCGCCAATAATTCTCTGGCCGGAGGCCCGACCCAAACGGACTAATGTCCCTGATACGTCTGGCACGTGATACCTGTTACGTGCGTGGCAAGACAAGCATGTCGTTTTGCCGATAGTGCCATTCGAGTCGATATGAACAAAACATTTTGACAATTTTGACATTCGAGATTTCTAATTAATTACCTTCCATATCAATCATTCGCAGAGAATAATTTTAAAATATTTGCTGAATTGTCCAAATTTCTTTTTATTTTCATTTTACATAAATATCTCTCTCTCTCTCTCTCTCTCTCTCTCTCTCTCTCTCTCTTTCTCTCTTTTCTTTCCGTTATTCCAGGTTTATATAATTTTACCTGGTATTAATTAATAGCTTTTCTACTATTTTATTTTCGGTTTTTAAGATTATTATGTCATAATCCAATCTGTTTTATGCGCTGCCTAAACATACTTTAAACCGCCACGAAACGAATATGACGAGTGCATATATCATGTTAATTTATGTCATGGCGTGTTGCAGTAAATCATTATGGAAGCGAAAGAGGATAAAATCAGGTGATCCCGGCTGCCAAAATTGTCAGTTAGTGAAAATGATAAACATCACTGGCGGCGCACGTAATGCTTCACAACATAGTTATCAGCGTTTTAGAATCATGTACACCGTTAAAACTAAATGCATATCGATGTACATTTAACATGGAAGCTTTTACATGTGAATGCACGCGAAATGGTCTGAAAATATACTCCCATTTATCTCTTGCAATTTCAAATTAAGACTCGATAAAACATAACATTACAAATTTGATATTTTAATAATTAAGTGCAATATATGCAATTTAAATTCGTTTCTCTCGTCGGTCTTAAAACTAATTTTAATATTCAACATTAAAACCTTGATTAAATTAAAAATCAAGAATTATGAAAAGCTCAGTTTCAAAGAATTTGCGATTAAACTCGCCTTTCGCGATTCTTTGAGAGAGTCTGTATAAAAACGTCTTTATGCTTTTATATTTTATTAAATCGTTAATGCTCGCCATTCCAAGATTACATAATCGCGATAAAATGAATCGATAATAATGAATAGGCGAAACGGTTCTCTCGCACGTATTGATGAGGAAGAAACTTTAACTTTATCATCGGCGAAGTTGGATAACATTTCTAAACATCGTTGGTTAATTGAGTTCGAGATTGTAAATGCCGACATCGGTATATCGTTATTCATTTAGTGATGGATTTAGGTTTGACAATAATAACCTAATGGTCGTCAGTGGTTTACATAACGTCGCGGACAAACGTCGTTTTACTCAACCTTTTGCCGGCTTTATAAACTCGAGGCATACGATCCAAGTAATGAATGTGCAAAGCCTGCAGAAATGGAGTTTTTTTAATGTTTAACTGTTAAAAAAATCGCACGCAGCATGTATAATGTATATTCCGGGTTACATGGTTGGGTTACATTGTTACGCCGAGTAAAATATTGTACGTGCGAAACGACCGGAAAGTCAGATGTCAACGGCGATACGTAACATAACTCGTCGATCAACTTGGGTCTCGTTCCATACGTTCCATACGTACCACCGTTCTATTCTGTCATGTCGAGAATTTCCTATCTCTTTTAGATTTTGATGCACACATACGCTTCAATCGTAGTACTCAATTACTTTTATATACATGTTACGTGAATTTTGATCATATTTTATACGTGCCACCAGCGTCGCTAAATTTTTCTGAAAATTGATAAAAAGTGTTTGCGATTTGTTCACGATATTCATTCTTAAAATGCGAAAAGTCTTCTAAATAACTTCTAAATAACTGTAATATGATTTCTGGTATATTTTTCCGGTTTTGGCAGTTGAAAACGGTTCGTAAATGCCATTTCCACTCTTTGGAGAATAATAATAGCTGGCTTATATTTTTGCTTCTTGTGTATTTTGTTCTTTTTCAATAAAAATCAATACTATTTTATAAATTTATAGATTTGCAAAAGACTTTTGTCCTCATAAAAAATAATTTAGATTTACATAAGTTTTAAACATCATGCGTTTGAAAGTAACTAGTTACGCAACCTCTATCAGTGATTATATATTGCTACTTTTTTGATGCATTCTTATTTTTGAATTGTAGCTATATCTAACTTATCAATGCGATAAAAGACAAACAATAAACATAAAGATTTTCATTATCCAAATCATTTTCCATATGTCTCATGCGCATATTTTATCGAATTTTACCTTTCAAGATAAAATCTTTTGAATGAGAGATGTTATAGAAAATTGCAGTCAACACATACCGGAATTTTTGATAAAAGAATACTTGACCGTTTTTATAAGATCATCCGACTACAAAAAAATGCATATAAATAAATACAAAATTTTCTGTTAAAGCTAGTCGAAAGAAAAACATCAAATTCCCTGTTACATCGAATTGATATTCGATAATTCATATTTTTGTGCAAAAACTTTAATATAAATTGAAAAAAATGATGCGATATAATTGTTAACATTTCACGTCACAACAGCCAATAAAACAGCAATTTCGTGTTTGTTGAAGTTAATCATGCTTGTAAATAACGGGCAGAATTAAATTATCTGTAAAAGAAATAATTATTTGCAATATTTAAAATTTAATATTTCAGCGTATCAAAAAAGGTCTCAAATTATTTTTTATATTTGCACTATCGTTTTATATTACTTCTATTACTACTCAAAAGTAATAATTTTAATAGTAATAAGTACTTGATATGTAGTTGGGATAAAAAAAATCTTGAAAATCTGAATCAAAAGTTCACTTTAATAGAAATTTTGAAAGAAATAACAATCGTGCGAATTGAAATAAAGCTAGAAATTTTTTTAAGATCATTTATACATTTATGTAAAAATCTAATTATTTCACTTTTGATGCCTTGTAACTTTGAGTTACCAGTATTTCAATACACAACTTAAGAAATGTCAAATCTAAAAATATTTAATCAGAATTCCTGAAACACTCCATATATGCATAGTAGTTTTATGCACCAGTATTCGTCGACTTGTATAACGACATTAATTTTCGCGTGCATGGCCCATTATTTCCACTTTCATTTCCAACTATGAAATGTGCGCATATTACATTGTTCATAGGGCGAGTCTAAAGTTGTACAAAGAACTTTGTTGTCATATTTTCGATTAAAAAATAACAAAAAATGTTTGTATCAAAATACAATTAAACATTCCCGATTTATTTAGGATATTTGAAAAGTAGATATAAATATGTATATTTAATTCTCGTATAAATTATACATATACATTATACATATTTGTTTATTTGTCATTCATATATTAATAATATTTATTGATGCATTTTGATTATTATGAGAAAAATATATAATATAAAAACATTATTTTAATTTTAAGTAACGGTTTTGAGTGTAACATTCTGTTTTCCATTTTTTATTTTTTGTGCATCTTAGAATAAAAGTAATTGGCAGAATTAGATGA
>Ga0157364_1007989_pt1 | contig 10952 bp, 5 predicted proteins | sample AttsexASBM2_FD_111476 | JGI IMG/M metagenome (GOLD analysis project Ga0157364, IMG submission 111476) | Fungus gardens microbial communities from leaf cutter ant in Ribeirão Preto, State of São Paulo, Brazil - Atta sexdens ASBM2 | ecosystem: Host-associated > Fungi > Mycelium > Unclassified ... | reverse complement strand
CTGTCATCTGTTATAGCAGCTGTCAGGCTAATTTTAGAAGGTAACTAATTATGTCACTACATTGATATGCTTGTATCTCTACCAATACTTATTGCTTTGAGATCTATCATATATTGTTGTAAACAGATTGATGAGCACTTTCCAATGCAAGTTTGATTGTGCAAATCTATCCAGCCATTCATGAGATATTAGCAAACAAAGCTTTTACAGTTACTGATGGCCTAATATCTCAGTTGTTTGTTATCACTTTTGTACACCCTACATATATGTGGATAGCCTTCATTTAGGGCTTTCCAGCGCAACTTAGTTTGTGAAAATTGGTCCACTGGGTGTGGAGATACAAGCTGAATGAAGTTTGTGACAGTAGTAATAAATATTGACTTCCATAGTATGTTCAATAGGTTCTTTCTTGTTGAAGGAACCATCTATATTTCTCACATATATCAGTCTTTCTATTTTTATCCAACTTAAAGCCCTGCTTTTTTGCAAACTCTGAGCTCATGACTAACTCCATTGTTCTACTATCCAACAATATCTCTACTGTTACTCCTTCCTATATGTTAATTTTTTCCAGCCCAATTTTCACTGTTACTTCTCTTAACATGTTTCCATTATTTAGGTTGTAGCAGGATGTATTATCCATTACTCTACTGAGTATTGCAAACCTATTATTACTAAAGCCTAGTTGAGAACTACCAAGCTTTCTTCCCTATTTAAATTATTTTGTCTATTGCTCTTATAATTGATTCTTCTCTCTTCTCTCTCATTCTACTATTTTCTGATTCCTGTTAGAAGCTAAGACAGTGGACTTATTCTTTCTCCATTCTAGTTTCTTATGCAAAGTCTTTCTATTTTTCACTTGGACTTTTTCTATCTTGTTTCTTTCTTTTCTCTTTTTCTCTTTTTCTAAAAATAGAAGGAACAAGGTGCTGTGACAAGGTATGACAATTGTCACACAAAACACTCATGTCACTGTCACCATCACAACATCATGTGATGTCATAGAAAAATGATGTTATATATCATAAAAGATAGAATAACTTTATTTATATAGACTTATAACATTTAGGGATTTAGGGTAGACTAGATGTAGGTATGTACAGACCATGCACCAGAGATATAAAGTAGACAATTCTGTACTAAGAACCTTACCAAGTTCTTTTATGCCCAACAATATTAGTTTCTTCTTTTAACCAAATTTTTGGGCTTAAGTTGTAATAATTCCTGCAATTCCTAGCCAAATGTCTAAATCCTTCACAACTATAGCAATTTCTATTAGTCTACCTTCATTGCATATGAGTTGCACCTTAGCATGAACCCTGTATATTGATTTGGGTTTACAATGGCTACATTTGTCCTCTCAACTCTCTCTATTAGAGCAGGCTTTACTGGCACCTACTATTAGATCTCTTGCCTTCTTGGCCAAACTTGAGGCTGAGACAATCATTATCCTTATGCTCTGTTATTGCTCTGCTTTGGTGTCTGATTCTCTATCTCTCTTCTCTTCTTTAATCTCTTCTCATCTTTCCTACTCTCTCTTCAATTCTTGTTCAAATTTGTCATTCTCTTGTACTACTGTTCAATAGTGCCTGGTTGGCATTCTAACTCTATGAGTTTTTGCTGGATAGTCCTATTCATGCCTCTTTTAAACTCTTCAATCAATAGCTGCCCCTCATATCTGCTTTCTCTTGTTGCTTTTCTGAACTCCTAAACAAACTTCTCCATTATCTTACTTTTCTGCTCTATCTTCTTCAATTCTGCCACTTTTAATATTTCATTATCTCCTCCACTAAATTCTTCTTTCAAGTCTGCCAGAAATTCTCCTACTACTTTGTAATTCAATAACCTTCTTTCCAAATATCTGCCAAGCCTCCTTGTATATATAATAAAACCCACTGTACTTGTTCTTCCACTGTTGTATTTCTCATTTTCATTCTTATATATAACCTATATGCTGTTAAGAAACCTAATACTTTTCCTATCTCCTTATTGAATGTTTGTAACTTAGCTACTTTTATATTTAACCTTATGTTGGGTCAAAGGATCTTCTTTACTGCTGCTGCTCCCTATCCTCCTATTACTCTTGCTAATAGTGATTGGATCTGTGCTTACATTGCTGCAAGCTGCTTTTGTTATTGTCTAATTATTTGTTGGTAGTCATACTAACTCATATTGTGAAAGTAAGATGGTAGTTTGATTGGTGATGGTCATGTAGATAGTGGTGGTAGTGTTGGAGGTGAGGATGTATATAGAGGTAAGGTGGAGCCAGTGCTAGTCTCTCCTCTGGTTCATATTTACTACTTGACTCAATCTCAGTGAGTACTAGCAACACTCTTCTTATCTATCTCATACTGTTTACTGACTACCTATACTACTAACTATTACCCTAATGAAAATTTATATGATTTTGACTTAAGAAAGTCTTTCTACACTAAACAGAGTCTGAAGAATACCTACTATTCTCTTACATATATAGGTCACAAGTAGATGCTGTAGTATAAAGCTTTTATATGAAAAAGTACAAGTATGCTATACAACACTGCACACTTAAATGATGAGTATATCTAGGAAGGGGCTTGTGCTTGGTTCCAACTATCTATAGCAACCTTCTGGTAGCTGTTACCAATCCTTTAGACTTAGGATTCAACCTTGTTTTCTTGACTTTGGGTGGTATTGCCCTCAGTCGAGAATGAATAGAGAGTAAGTTTGAGAAAAGGCTCTGAGCTGGGCAATTTCAAGAAGTAGTATCAAGTTCTAATATTACAATCTCAAGATCTTAGAGTAGGTCAAGAAAAAAACCTTGTATAAAAATTATACAAGAGAACTTGATAAAGTTTCTAGTACAAAATTGTCTATCTTATATATGCTAAACTACTGGTCTATGTTACAGTTCCATTAGCCTACTCTAAAGAGCCATGTATTATCCTTAAATTCAACATATGTTATATAATATCATTTCCTTCTAGGACCTTCTACAATATTCTATTGTGACTTGTGATAGTGACAGTTTGTGACAGTTATATATAACATCATGCTAATCCCTAACCCTAAGTCTAAAAATAAGAAATAAATAGAAAATAAAATTAAATAAATAGAGTCTATTATTTTCAACTCTAACATTAATCTTAACTTGTGTATTGTGTTCACTGTCTGTCACATGGTCATAATTTTGGGTGATGTAAGAAAAACTAATTAGTCAGGTCTTAGTCAAGTCTTTTGTTAGAGAAGTATTTACTTGGATTTATATACTAAATTTGTAGTTAGAACTGTAGCTGGAAAACAGCAGTGTAAAGAATAACTAAGAAGATGTTATAGAGACAATTCTAGGTGATGAGTTACTAGGAGATGAAACATAAGAGACTAATCTGTGTATAAATGAGTATAGATGTTGAAGTATATATAAACATAGTTAGAATTCTAACTGGAAGTTAGAAAGTGAAAGTCTCAGAAGTCTCAAAAGTCAGTCTATGACATAGTCACAGCATGTTCAGGATTATATTTACCTTTTCTATATTGTACATATCTATTTTTACTTTTTCTATATGTTTCTTGAAATAAATATTTATCTCTACTTTATATATAACTGATCTTCTTATATTCAACATTCTATCCACATTCTTAACTAGTATTGCTACTCCAATTTATCTAACTTAACCCTGCTCTCTTGCAAATTTAAAGTCTATAAACAACTCTATTGCTCTACTATCTAACAGCACATCTACTATAATACCCTTATGAGTGTTTAGTTCCTCCAACCTTTATCTATACTTCTCTCAATGGCTTCATTGTACCTCTCTCAATTTATTTTCTGTTTCTTTATTATCTATACTATTTAGAATTAAAAACTGGTTTGATATTACCATCTTCTTCTCTTTCTTTGTTTTTACCTTCTTTTTACCTGTTTTCATCTCTCTTATATTCCAACACTCCTTCACCATATGATTTTTATTTTATAATAATAACATTTCCATTCTACTTATTATACAATTTCAACTTTTCTATCTTCCTATCTTTCTTGCTTACATGTCCAAACTTCTTTTTCACTTTTCATTAATAGAAAAGTTCCTCTTTTACATCAATATATTCATTTCTTACATCTAATCCTTTTATCAAATTGTTCTTCTATACTTCTGCTATTTCTATTTCCCCTTGCATATATAAATAAAGAATATAATCCTAATAGTCTGCAATAAGTTGTCAAAAATAGCACATTCTGTGACAATAATAGAAGAAACCTTAGTGAAAGAACTGGAGTAATTATTCTACTACTTCTTCTTTTCCACTGAATATTTACTATTACAATTTACTCTTTATCAATTTCTTTGTATCTTCTTTCTTCTTTTTGTCTTCTTTTCTCTATTAATTCTGCTGCTTATCTTCTCATTGCTTCTATCCTTGCTTTTGGATTCTTAATTACTCAGATTATCTTCTCAATCTTTGCTTGTTTTTTGTTACTCTTTCTTTTTCAATTTTTTGATTAGTCTCATAAATTTTCTATTCTAGCTCTCTACAATACAGTGTTGTGGCAACCACTAGACACAAAGTTCAATAGTGTCACTACAAGTAAATCTCACAGAAGGGATATCTAGTGGGGAACACGAGTTGTGTATTCATAAGAGAACTCGACAGAGAACCACAACAGTATTCTACCGACTATTTATATAAGTATCCATGGTTAGTGCTACGACTGTGCATCGTCCTACCCTAATGTCCATGCCCTGTCCTCATGTCCATTACCCATCCACCATGTGTCTACCTCAAGGCCAGCATGCTATGTCTATGTGCCCTGATATCATACTCTTTAATCTCCGTCACCATGCATGCACCATATGTACACTATGAGGAATCCATGTCTCTTGACATCACTCCATCTCTAGACTCTTCCCAATCTTTTTAGACCCTAAATCCTTCTAGACCGCTCTAGACTACTCTCAACTACTCTAGGCCTATGACATCATGTCATGTGACTTCCCAGTCACGTGCCCTTCTCTCTCTCATCATAAACTAATAATAATACTACTATCTATATCTTAACCCTAACCCTACCAAAGTCTATCTACACACTCGTCTTATAATATACAGCTATTTAGAGTATCTTTGCCTTTGTACTTGATTCCACAGCTATCATGACAACAACTAGAAATCTTCTATCTACTACCAACTACTGGCTACTTTTCTCTACTTTAAACTAGATTAACTTGAGCAATTCATTCTTTCTGACAATAACTTCTACTACCCTACTGCCCTACTGACTAATCAAAGCTAACTATTATCCCTGAAAAGAGAATCTCTATTCCAAATACTTTCTTATTAGAAAATATTGTTACTCTGTATAGACAGAGTACAATAGACCTGCAGCATAAGTAGAATCTTCTACTTAAAATTTTACACATATACTACTCAATATTATCCACTTAAATAATGAGTAGTGCCTTAGTGTAAACCTAATCCTGGTCCATACTATCTATAACTAATATTTCAGTAATTAGCTACTTATTACTGAACCTAGAGTCTGATTATATAGAGTTTGTAGTAATTGACTATAGAAGTTGTATACTGAGGATAAAAGAATAAGAGTTGTGGAAACTGTATAACACAATGGAGGATAGTCAAGTTCTTACTATTGTAGTAACTACTGCCAGAGTAGCTGAGATGTGTTATATCCTAATCTGGCCACATCTATCCCAACCTATATGTAATGCCTCCTTCCTCATCTATACTTCTTAATCACTTTCAGTACAGATTACAACTCTTAATTCCACCTTAGAAATCCTTGCTGGACTCTTGACAACTCCATAGATCTTCATCTTAGACATCTGAGGATCAGTTGAACTAGGATAATGTTTAGCAGTTTCTATTTCTAGATAACTACCCTAGATAACATACTTAGTATATAAGCCAGTAGTTTACACTATAAAGCCTTATTCTGAAAATCAACTAAAACTATCACTAACTTCTAGTATTAGTAATAATACACCTTCCATCTTCCAGTAGATTTGTTTACTAGTCACATTCTGAGTATATCTTCCAAAATATGTAATTAGTATAACTAGTAGAGGCATAGCATACAAACTGAAGCCAAAATTTATTCTAACTTTTGTATTCTATATACTTAGATAATACATAACTTACTCATTTAGACTTTTAAAAGCTGTTATATGTCAGGTCCACCCATTCAGAAGATACATTCCTGTGATAATACTGTATCCTCTATCTCTATGAAACAACCACATCTTCTGTAATGGCCATTCTTCTTGCAACATGTCCTTGCAGCAGTGATATAACAATCCAAATATCCTGTCTTCCATAACAGGAATACTTCTATCTAACTTAGTCTTTCATAGCAGAGTTCTCCTATCTTGCTTCTATCAGTATCTTACCACTGAAACCTCTGCTTGGGGCAATATACTGAAATCCAAGTATTTTCTATATCTCCTACTTGTATATAATACTAGTAATTATACTGTAATTCACTAGTCTGATAATCAACAAAAATAATTCTTATTGAACTTGATCTTCAGTATTCAATAGCAATATACCAAATCAGCACTCACTTTTATCCTGGACTTCATCCAATCATCTGAAGTTGCAACCACATAGCAGACAGATTGTTATGGTGTGCTTGGATACTAACATTTTCTTTTACTTTTATCTATTTTTCTTGATTTAATATTTCTTTTCTTTTTATTTTATTTTTATTTTTATTTTTAGATGATGAAGAGGCACATAACTGCAGTCACATGACATATCACATGATGTAAGGTTATAGGCCTAGACTTGACTAGAAGTTGGCTAGAAGAGATGAGAAGAATGATATCAGAGCATATGTATATGGCATGGTGTTCTTATAGAAGACATGAGGGTAAAGTATGGATGACATATGGACTTTAGGGTAGGGTTAATTATTGATAGCATGGGCCACCTATAATTTATATAAATAGGATAACAATTTAGTAGAGACTTCTTGTCAAGTTCTCTTATGATCTCCACAATAATATCCATCTTTGAGATTTATTGCTTGTGTCTCTATTGGTCTTTGTAACTAGTGGTTGCCACAACACAGATGGCATAGTACATAAGCTGAAGCCAAGATTGTTTCACAAGTTTGCATCACCAAGCACAGAGTTTACAAACTTCATACACTTCCAAGTCAACCCTGTGGACTTTTGCCTTCTGGTGTGAACTACACCTAACAGTATTATCAGGCTACCCTTCTTACAGTCACATTTCATTTCTTTTTTGCAATAGTCTGAGGTTTGGACCATACACTTACTATAATAATAGCTTTCTATTTTCCTCTAGGTCCTTGACTAGGACTACTTTTTGGTTGACTCTGGGTCTACTAATCCTTCTGTAGGCTCTGAATTCCTTTATACTAGAAGCTGTTACTATGCCTATTGTGGTGAATGCATGAATCTGATCTTCTATGTTACTCTGTAGGCTTGCCCTGCCTTTTGGTCTTGGATATCTGGTCTGCTCAACTTAAAATCCATTTGATTTGCTAGAATTCAGGCCTAACACTTTGCCACCCATCTTTGCAGGAGTTTTTTGCCTTATTCTTGTACTGCAGCTAATACACTATTGGTCACTTAGTCAAACTTTAACTTTCTCTCTGCTTCACTATTTTCTTGAATTTCCATATCCATTTCATTTCTGGACTTTCAAGTCAAGAAAATCTTCAAGCAGTTAAAATCACTATCCAGCATACTGGTCCCATCCATGTGTTGTATCTGTTAGGCCAACAACACTTCTATCCTGCTCCATTCAACATTCTGTAGGAATACAAACTCTGAAAATCTCTAGAGCTTTTGCAATTTTTGCTGTTCCTCTTTTGCTAGGTACTAGGAATTCTTTGTTACTTGAATAAAGTAGTGGATAGAGTTCCAATTCTGTTCTTATATCCTCAAAGATTTTGGCCCTCTTATCCAACCAAAACTCTGACAATCTCTGCAGTTGTTGAGTATCTTTTGGAATATATCCTCAATTCCATCTATGTGGTACTTTGAGATTTTTATACCTATCCTTCTTGGGTTTCTATACCCAAAATAAAATTTGTTGGGCTCTCATATCCAATTGATTTTCTAGATCACTCATTAATAGATACTACAAACTACAAATTCCTTCTCAGTCAACAAACTCCAAAAAACTCTGCAAAATTTCAGACTTTCTTATTCTGTCAAACTCCTTGTTCTTGGTCATTCCCTACTAATCCACTTCTTCTGTGCTTATGCTCTTACCTATCTTCCAAAGTTCATATCAAATCTTATAGAACTTTAAGGGCTCAGTCCTAAGAAAAGTATACTATCATATCCTAAGCTCTGAAACATGTCTGAGATATATCCAACTTCAATATGACATCAAATCCCCACAGTTATTTGGCTTTATTTGTGTCCAAAACTCTGTTGGTAGTTTGGTAATTTATAATTATCAAGTTCACAAATGGTAGACTTAGGTTCTCTCTATTTTATTTTCCTATTTTTCTATTTTTAGAACAGCTAGGGTCAGGGTTAGAAGTGATCGGTCACACTGTCACATCAGTCACAATCTGATGGTGAGGTCATAACATTGGTCACGAGACTTGGGAGAACGAAGTAGAAGGTTCTAGAACAAATGACATCATACAACATGGATACCATATGTTGACCTCATGTTCTACACATGGTCATTTAGGGTAGGGTGCACAGTAGTGAGCACAGACCATCAGTAGTAGTATAAAAGGTAGACTAGTTTGTAAAGAGATCTCTATTGAATTCTCTTGTGTTACTCAATACAAGAGTTGTTCTACTGTCCAATCCTAAGAGCTTTAGTTCATAACAATAATAGACTTAATTCCATCAAATCCCCATGGTTATTTGGCCTTATTTGAGTCAAAATCCACAGTTATCTTTAGTTGTTTCTGTTACCTAATTATCTCCTTCAAACTCCACAAAATTACTCAGACTTTATGTGGAGTTTTCCCCTCTTCAGTCTGAGCTCCTATTTAGTATTTTGCTACTGAAACATCTGCTTAGAGATTTGTTTTACTCCTGTGTTAATGGCAATATGCTTTACTCCTTTCTTTATAACTCTTTATAAGGCCATTCTTTGAAATTGTGACCATACTGCTCATAGGAGTGTTGTAGCAACCACTCATCACTTAAGGACAAATGATCTCACAACGAGCAAAGCTCTCCAATGGGCTATCAAGTAAAGAGTGGGGAAATTACAAGAGAACTCGACAAGGAGCCCTCGCTGTATTGCTCCTCTATATATACTATTACATCGTGGTCCATGCTACAACAATGTGTCTACCTCATGTCCTATTACTCATCCACCATGTGTTTTCCTTAAGGCCACTATGCTTCCTACATGTGCCCTGACATCATACTTTTAATCTCTGCTGTACATGTGCACACCATGTGTACACCATGAGGAATCCTTGTCCCTTGATGTCATCCCTAACCCTAACTCTAATCTAGACTCCTCTCGATCCTTCTAGACTGTTAGTCCTTCCAGACTGTTCTAGCCTCTGTCACATGACTTCCAGGTCACATGCTCTCCATTCGTTGTAGACTAATAATTACTACTGTCCTATGTCTGTCCTAACCCTAACCCTACCTAAAGTCTGTCCACACTCTCGTCTTATAACAAGGAGGCATAATACATAAGTTGAGGCCAAGGTTGTTCTGACAAGTCCACATTACCAAGCTTATTGCATAGAGTTTCTATACTGTGCATCTCTGAGCTAACTCCATGGGCTTTTACCTTCAAGTGTGAACTGTGCCTAACAAAAGCCCATTATCAGATCTTGGATAATAAGGTATGAACTGTATCTAATAAGATGCATACTTAACAGTTGTCATGGTGTACTTGAACACTAAATCATTTTTCTTGATTTAATATTTTCTTTTCTTTTCTTGGATGATGAAGAGGCATATGACTGTGGTCACATGATGCATCACATGATGTGATATCATAGATCTGGAATGGAGTAAAAGAAACTAGAACAATGATGCTAGGGAATGTGTTCACCTTGTAGTAATGGTGTGGTGGACTCATGGACAACATGTATACATTAGGGCAGGATTTTTATTGTTAGCACAGACTATGAATGCATAGTATAAATAGGATAGCAATACATTGGGAACTTCTTGACAAGTTCTCTTGTGATCCATGGTGCTTTGCCTATAAGTTTACCTTAGTGGTTCTATTGGTCTTTTGACTAGTGGTCACCACTCTATGCTCACCTTAAGTTATTCTGTATCTATGTATCTACTATAAGAACAACATGTCTTAACTATGCCTTCTAATATCATTGCTTTAGCACCTTCTACATCCTTTGAACTCAAGTGGCTGTAATCACATGCTTGGTAACATCTTGTCATATAACATGTCATGTGCCATAGTTATGTGATCCTTCATTGTCAAAAGAAAAGATATAAGGGCTCAGAGAGTACTATGACAATCTAAACATATTTTCTAAAGTAGCTCCCTTGGCTCTAGGCTTCACATGACTACTGTAACCAGTTCCCATATCATTGAAGCGAGTCACACAGTCTTCAGAATAATGATGATGATAATGATGATGATGATGATGATAATAATAATAATAATAATAAACATTCTTAGCACATCCCTAATACTATTTGGGCCACCAAACCATTACATGTTGTACTCTGGCTTTAAGAGGAGCTGTCTTCAATCAGGATCTGGATATAGATGTATCCTCGAATGAGAAATTCGTATTCGATTGCGAGTCAAAGGCTGGCATTTGAGAGGCAGACTCTGCCTAATGGGTGATTCGCATGGAATGAACCGTGATGCACTGCTATAAAAACCATGGCCGAGTTTTTTGGATGCTCATAGAGGAGTAGCTTCAGGACATAACACCTTGCACCTGCACCAAGGTTCTGAAGCACATCACAACTATTGATTCTCTGCTTTTCTTTTCCATCTGTTGCCATTCTACTGTT